>Ga0233437_1000078_pt1 | contig 242198 bp, 230 predicted proteins | sample SI_122_August201_FD_182714 | JGI IMG/M metagenome (GOLD analysis project Ga0233437, IMG submission 182714) | Seawater microbial communities from Saanich Inlet, British Columbia, Canada - SI_122_August2016_200_MG | ecosystem: Environmental > Aquatic > Marine > Inlet | place: Canada: British...
GTATCAGCATCAATAATGTCTACATTAGAGTCTCCTGCTACTATGTTTGATCTCTCTGGGAAAGCTTGTTTTGAGCCTCTATCATTTGCAGTAGCTGGTTCTATGTACCAACTTGCAATTCTAAAGGTGTCGCCTGGGTGGTAGTTTACTTTGGTAAAAGTAACATCAATATTAGTATCAGTATCACTAGTATCATCAATCAAACTTGTAGCTTGTCCAAACACAGCAGTATCTAGTTGATCACCAGAATAAGTAACACCTGTGGAAGTCCTCCAGTTAAAGGTTAGAGTAGAGTTAGTTTGACTAACAATTTCAATATCAATATATCCATCTTCTGTAGTAATAGTATTATCAACATCTATTAATCCTCCGTTGTACCACTCAGTTAGGTTACCGGTAGGATTGTTAGCTAAAGATCCAGATCCAGTAGCAGGGTTAACAAGAGAGATACCGTTGTACCAGTAAGGATCAATTCCAAGATCAACTAAGGTAGCAGGAGTAGAGTCTCGGCCTTGTTCACCACTTTGGGTTCTGTCGTAGTAGTAAACATCATTGGCATCTGCTGCTCCTAGGTAAGTGTTACCTGCAGAATCAGTGTTGGTAGCATTAAGGGTGGCTCCTCCCCAGAGACCGGCTTTACGATTATCTGTATCAATAGCAGAAGTGTTGTTAGCGTAGTCTACTTTGGATTCATCTAAGAGCGCATCAAAGTACAAGCCTTTTCTAATGTTCTGGTTGTTGCCCCAGTAGTTAGATTCACTGGTTTGTATATAGTCTTCTAGTGCTTCTTGGTAGATGTTGTGTTTGGTGTATTTATCCATTGCGGCAATAGCAGTAACCTGTGGTTGTGCTTTAAGTACAATTTTCACATATCCGCTACCTGACCCGGAAGTATCAGTAACAATACCGACTAATCCATCATACTGTTTTCCAGAAGCTACAGAGCTTCCAGCAGTGTCAGAGGTAAAGATGTAATCACCAACACTAGCTGAAGCAGCATTAACAGCAGTTACTTCAGCCTCACCATTAACAGCAACAATACATTTGTCATCTGCATCACAAACTCCATCACTATCTGTGTCATTAGTTGATCCCAGTCCTACTCCAACAACAACTCCAAATGAACCAGTAGAGTATGGGGTAGTGGTAGTAGTGAAAGCAGAGTTATTAGACTCGTCAATTACTACTAGTCCTCTTGTGGCAACACTATCACCTGATTTGTTGGTGACAAGTAATGTATATCCACCCGATCCTGTAATGATGTTACCTGAAACATATAAATTACCATCTTTATCCAAGTACATCTTTTCAGTACCGTTATTATTAACAGATAGTAGTTTAGAACCATATGTAGATAGAGCATTATCAGTATCTAAAGTGAAGCCAACAGCTGAAGCACCATCAACAACTCCAGAGAGTAGGGAACCTGATTCTGACCAGAAATCACCGTCATCTTGGAACTGGAACTCACTTGTGGTGTCTGAGTCTGGGTCTATGCCTAAATATGTAGTGAGGTTGTCTATGATTGTACTTGAGCCTATCTTTATGGCACCTATGGAACCGTTACCTACAGTAATACCTGGGTTGCCTGTGTCTGTGGCTACTATGTCTAGGAAGGTGGCGTTGCCTGAACCATCTACTTTGTAGGTGGTGCCGTTGGCGAAGTTTACGGTTGAGTCGAATTGGGCTGTGCCGGCTACTTCTAGTAGGTAGCCTGGAGCGGTGGTACCGATCCCGACGTTGCCGTCTACAACCAAAGATGTCCCACCATCTGAAAAAGCATTAAGAAAATAATTCCCATTATCATAATCCGTAAACACCGAACCAAACATAGTATCTGGTGTTAAAATATTTCCAATAACGTGTAAAGGATACCCAGGCGCCGTCGTCCCGATGCCGACGTTGCCTCCATTGTCTATCCTCAACCTCTCGCTACCACCCGTAGATAGATTAAGAGTATTTGCAGAACTCGACCATATACCTGTATCCAAATCCCCATTAAAACTAATTCCTGGAGCTCCTACTGCACCCAAACTAAAAGACCCAACTCCTGCAACTTCCAACTTTGAATTTGGCGCCGTTGTGCCGATGCCGACGTTGCCGTTGTATTGTAAACTCATAACCTTAGTGCCAGATGCATTACCTATATCCAAGATGTTATCGGTTGCAGTATTTGTTCCGCTTGTATAAAAGTGAACGGCATACGCTCCATCTGCTTTTGTTGCGGAGAGAAAATTACCGTTTGTTGTTTCACCAGCTAAATATGCTGACACTGTTCCAGCGGCACTGACAACTTTTAACCCGCCTCCGTTAACATGTAACTTCGCCCCAGGCCCCGTCGTCCCAATCCCCACATTACCCGTACTCCCTAAGAACAAATCATCTACATTAAATGCAAACTGCGCAGTAGTACCCATGTCTGTTACATCTAAGAAGAGATTACCTGAAGAATCAAATAGTTCAAGTCTGTCATCTGTTGTCTCATCATAAAAGAGACCAAAGTCAGCATCATTTCCAAAGTTGAAAGCTATGTTATCTTGCACCTCCCATACTCCTGAAATACTTTCCGCATCATTGTCAAAGATAAGAGCTTCTATTGTATTTTCTGTCGTAGGGTCTACAGTATCTAATCCATTGATTGTTCCTGTACCAGTAAGTGATAGGGTAGGGGTACTAATGGTTGAAGTTGCAACTAGAGTTGAACCAAAGGTGACAGCACCTGTAGCATTAAGAGTTCCCCTAACATCAAGTGCATATGAAGGGCTTGTAGTTCCAATACCCACATTACCATTTGCATCTATTGCAAATGGAGTAGTATCTGATGCGATGTCGTTAACAAGTAAAGATAGACCTGATGTTGTGTTTGTAAGGGTTAGTAGTTCGCTTGCTTCATCAAAGAATAAGGGAGCAGAAGAATCTGTACCTCCAATTGCAAGATCATCTGTTTGACTTGTGAGATATGTAGCAGTACCACCATCAGTCCAGTAGTTGATACCAACGGATCCTGGAGATGTCCAATCAAATCCACCTGTGGGATTGTCATAGGTAAGAACATACCCATCAGTAGGGGAGTTTGTAACATCTAAATCTATCTCAAGAACTGTATCATCTGTGATCTCTCCTGTTTCAATGGTTTGTCCAAGAAAAGAAGTGTTGGCATTGTATCCTTGAACTGATACTCCAATATCGCCAGAAGCTAAGATACTTTCATTACCAATAAATAGGGTAGTAGAAGAGGAACCATTTGAGGAGTCATCTATAAGAGTAGGGGATCCATCAACACCAACATGGATACCAGTTGTAGCAAATATACTACCAAGTACATGTAGTGTATCTGTAGGAGACGTAGTACCTATACCAATAAAACCTCCTGTCTCATAGAGAGATGAGTTTGTAATGGTATCAGTATCACTCATAAGAGGGAGATAACCTAGTGTAGTAGATGAGTAGTCAACAAGGGATGATCCCCATACTCGTGAGTCAATCTCATCTGTAGTTAGTTGATTACTACCATTTAGAACTACAACAGTATTATCAGTACCAGTACCTATACCGCTAAAGGTAACAGTAGAGGTGGTAGCAAGAGTACCTACACCTGATAAGTTTCCACTGTTAAATCCCCAGTTACCCGTTAGATTTTCGTCATAGATAGTATTAGTACCAAGATCAAGTGTCCCACTCATTGTAATTCCGGTAACACCTGACAAAGCACCTGAGGTGATAGAGGAGGTACCATCTGTAATGGTTGCTCCCGTAACAGTTCCACTAGCAGTGATTGCACCAATCACATCTAAAGTTGCACTAGGGTTTGTAGTTCCTATACCAATATTTGTCCCTGTGTCATAAACTATGGAATCAGTTAGACCTGAAGCTGCCGACCACCTTGTCATATAGTTAGTTGTCCCTGATCCAGAGATACCCCCAGCTCCTGCTGACACATCAATCCAAGAAAGAGTTCCCCCTGCATCAGTAGATAGTACTTGATTAGAAGCTCCATCTGCAGAAGGTAGGGTGTACACAATATTACCTGCTAGTAAGTCAGCTGATTTGAATCCTGTGTAGTTACTTCCGTTTGACGTAAGTTCTGAGAATCTAATCTCACCTGTATTACCACTTACTGCTCCAAATGGATTAAGAGTAAGAGAGGAGGCACTAGTATCAAAGAATAGATTACTAGAAGGCCCTGTACCTCCCACTCCTAGATCATCCGTAGTTGATGTCAGATAGGTAGAAGTACCATCATCAGTCCACTTTGATGCACCACTCCCCCCATCATTAACAATCCATGTAAACCCACCAGTAGCATTGTCATAAGATAGTATGTAGGTATCAGTAGGGGAGTTTGTAACATCTAAATCTATTTCAAGAATGGTATCGTCGGTAACTTCTCCTGTCTCAATGGTTTGACCAAGAAGAGATACATTAGAAGACAATGCACCGTCTGCAACAGTACTAGAAGCATCTATTGTTAAAGTGTCTGCTACTTCATTGTCAGCCCAAGGGTTAGCTGTATTTACCCAGTTAGAGGTGATAGTCTCTGCTTCATTTAGAAAGGCAGCATTAGTTGCAATATCCTTACCATCTACTGTACCAGTTACAGTGATGTTTCCTACAACATGAAGAGCAGATAGTGGGTTTGTTGTCCCAATACCAACGCTCCCCCCCGTCTCATAGATACCTGATGCTCCTAAGGTGTTTCCATCAGTCCAGCTTGTTAGGTAGTTAGCCACTCCTGATCCATCGATAGGACCAGCTGTTGTTGGATCAACCCAGGTAAATCCACCTGTTGCTGTGTCAAAAGTTAGTAGGTAATTGTCAGTAGGGGAGTTTGTAACATCTAAATCTATCTCAAGAACTGTATCATCTGTAATCCCAGCTGTTGCAAGAGTAGTAGTACCAGCAGCAGTAAGTCTACCGTCTGCATTCACTGTAAATGTAGGAATTGTACTTGAGCTTCCATATGAGTTTGGTGTAACTGTAGTAGAGGAGAGTTCGGTGTCTCCTACAGTACCACTTCCTATTTGAAGATTGTTGTAAGATCCTCCCACATCCCCTGCAAATGTAGTACCTGTTGTTAGATCATCACTTGAGTTTTGATCCCAGGCTGCTAGTTCACTTGCTGCATTTGAGTCTGTGACAACTGTTCCTGAGGATCCTGCTAGCGTATATGTAGTATTCCCCGCAAGATCTCCTGCATCTACCGTTGCATAGTAAGTGTCTCCTGCACTCTCAAGAATCTTAAGTTCACTTGAGGCATTGTTTAGAACTATGTCATATGCCCCTGTTTGATCCCAGTCAGAAGTTAATATTCCTAGTGCTACATCATTAGCATTTGAGGTAATTCCATTTCCACCTATAACATTTACTGTAAGAACTCCAGTTGTCCCACCACCAGTAAGACCGGTACCTGCTGTAACTCCAGTTGTGCCGTAGGTAGATACATTGTTACTATCTACTAGAGTACCTGTTCTTCCAACAAGTAAGTTAAGCTCGGTTGTAGAGGAGGTAAGCCCATCTAGAAGATTAAGTTCTGTTGCAGTTGAGGTTATCGCTACATCTGCAATGTAAATTGTATCTGCATTAAGTTCTCCATTTACGTCAAGAGCATATCCTGGAAGACCTGCACCTACTTGAAAGTTAGCTCCCGTTATATAAAAAGAGTCATTGTTGTTAAATCCAAATGTACCTTGATCTCCATCTGTTGATTCAAAGAGAAAGGTAGGGTTAGCAGAATTGTCATACCCAAAATAGAAGGTAGCAGCTGATTCATCTATACCAAATATTGATGAGGTTAGGGTACTTCCTCCAAACGTTAAATCATCTGTTGTTGGGTACAGATAGGTTACATTACTAGCATTTCTCCATAGTCCTGTCTGACCTGTTGCTATATCTTGTACCTGCATATCAAGAGCATCAATTGAGGAGGTGATAGATTGACTATCTGTTACAACATTATCTTCTGTATACGTCCTGTTACCCAGAACAGTTGCTCTTAATGCTTCACCCTGTAAATATATGTCAGAGCCATTTGAGACCCTGAAACTTCCATTCACATCTAGCTTATATTGAGGGAGGGTATTTCCTATTCCAACATTACCTGTTGATTCATCAATGAATAGTATTTCAACAGGAGTAGTCTCATCATTTATTATCCTTATGTCTCCCTCTGTAGCACTCATCTGAACAGTACTTCCAGCATCGTATGCGCCTTGTAGGGAAGAGGACATGGAGGTCCACGCCGTGCCGTTGTAGTAATAAACACCGTTATCATCGGTGTCATAAGCAATGTAGCCTTCCCCTGAGGCTGGTGTAGTTAAAGATGTTGCTTGTGGTAACTTCAGTCCTTGTACACCTGTATCGTTATGTAGGATAGAGGATAGGTCTAAAAGTCCTCCATCTGAAAAGTCCAATATTCCACCTGAGAAAGTGTCACTTATATTTGATCTAAGAAAGGCAGAGGAGTCTATTCCATCTATAGTATCTGCATCATCATCCGGATCAATCCATTCAATACCGTCACCAGTGCTTGATAGGAGTTGCCCATTACTTCCTTCATCCCCTGCGGCTTGAAGGATACCCTCTATGTTTAAAGAGCCCTCATAGGTTAATTCATCTGCAAGAGCAGGCCCTTCTATGGATCCTGGAGCTAGCGTTACGTTTGTTAGTGTTCCCGTGAAGTCTCCACCTAACTCTAGTGCCTCTTCTAGAGTAGTTTTTGTAACAAGGTCTATTGCTCCCAGAGTATTGATCGTCTGTACGAACAAATTCCCCTCAATATTTACATCTCCCTTTACATTTACGTCTGCTCCTAGGTTTGTTGGGACGTTAACATTGAATACGAAACTAGATATTCTATCCCTTGCTCCTAGTACCCTTTGAGTTTCTAAGGTTTCTACTATTGCTTCTTTCGCAAAGGATAAAACAAAAGGTTGAAGTCTTTCTTTTACATCTGTATTGAACTGCAAAGACAAGATGAATAAAATAGCCATTGAAATACTAGTGCCTAGAGCTATTTTTTTGTTCGTTTGTGAGTAGCCTTTAATAGCTTTTTTTGCTTCTGTATGTGTGATTTTGTTTAAGACATTTTCCTTAGAGTTTAGTTTGCTCTGAATGTCCAGGAATTTTTGCAAACTGTGTGCTGTGTATACTCTATGCCCTCTTTCGTTTCTCTCAGTTGTGAGATTATAGGTTTTCTCCCACCTTCTAATAACATGCTCTGATACTTGTAGCAATTTTGATAGTTCAGATATTGAATATGTTTTAGTTCTTTTTTGGGCAGGCATGAATGTTCTTAAACTATTAGTATACTAACAAAAAAAGTAGTTTCTTGTGTAGTACTTTTTGATCAATTCGAGTAGCTTTTATTGACTATTTTTTAGAGTCAGAAATTAGGAGGGGAATAGTTAATCTATAGTAGGAATCTTCACCCATTTATTCTTTTAACGTGCAGATTACATGAGTTTATCTGAATATTATTTTACTGTTTAAGTGATGGTTGACTTAACTACCCTGTGTTGGTTTATTATTTGCGCGTGCCTTTCCTTAGTTGACAACCCTATAATGTATTGCTATCATACGTATGTAATGCAGCTCATTCCGGGCGAGAGCTTGTTACGTGATTTATCACATAACTTGCTTTTCTTATACTGTGGGCAGGAGTATAAGAATTTTTCTCTCCCGGTACGAGCTGTTTTACGTTGTAGATCTTTTTTGGCTAGATAATGTATAATTTTGCAGTGAGACGACTTGCATTTTTACTGCATATTTATCAACCGCCGACGCAGCACGAGGACGTGTTGAAAAACATTGCTACTTCTTGTTATATACCTTTACTTAGAACAATAAAAAATAAGAGAATTCCAATTACATTAAATATCCCTTTAAGCCTACTTGAGCAAATGGATAGGTATGGTTATAAAGAATGGTTAGCTGACTTAAAGACCCTTGTAGAGGCCGAGAAGGTGGAGCTTGTAGGTAGTGGGGCATACCATCCTTTGTTTTCAAAAATACCAACAGACTTTGCCGAAAAACAGATAATACTGAATGAATATGCCCTTGGTTACTACTTTGGTAAAAGAGGGGGCTTTGATGGTGACCCTTCTATTATGATTCCTAACTTAGAGGGATTTTTTTCGCCAGAACTTGCGGTAAGTATGGATGTTCTAAAGATTATTGATGACTTAGGTTATGTATGGATGCTTGTAGATGAAACTTCCATTCCTAAAGATGTAGGGAATAAACGACATGGGGTTTTTGAGGTAGAAGGTTTTAAAACCAGGGTAGTTGCTAGAAATAAGAAACTTAGTGAACTAATTGCTAATAAAAGAGATCTTGAAGTTAGAGGTATTCTTCAGTCAGCTTCTTCGGCAAAATCAAGCGTTGTTTCAATAAACGGAGAAATTTTTGGTCATCATAATGAGAGGGGAATATTACTTTTGGAAACGTTATTTGATGCTTTGAAGAAGGAAAGGGTTGAAGTAGTAACTGTCAGTGAATATGTAAAGACAAAGGATGAAAGACAGATACAGGGTATTGTAGAAAGCACCTGGAATACTTCACAAGAAAACACTGACTCCGGTAATTTGTATCCAAGATGGGTAGCCCCAAAGAATAAAATAAACAAGCTTCAATGGGAAGTTATGGATAAGCTTCTTTCTTTATATAAATCAGAAACTACTGAGACTTCCTTAATTGGTTTGGAGGAAATTCCTGTTTGGGATATCAAAGAATTGGAAAAAATTGAAGACCAAAAATTACGTGAATCTATGGAACTAGATCTACTGGTTTTAAAATCCATGCATTCTTGTCAGTTTTATCAGACTTCTTACGAGCCTGTTCATTCTCCTGGCATTATTTTTGGTGCTACAGCCTTACTCGCTACAGTTGTTAGCAAGATGGGGAACGCAGCACTTGATAAGTACGCAAAACCTCGTTTAGATGAAATAAATGAGCTTGTTGAAGCCTCTTTAGAATCTCAGAACTAGCACTTACATACCTTCGAGTGACACTAGTATGCCAACCCCCCAGCCATAATGGCGGCGACTATAAGTAAAACCTTTTTGTTCTTGGGAGGTCTGGCACAGCGGTACTCACACTGATAACCAATATATGACAAAGAAAAACCCCCGTATAGGGGGCCTTTCATAGATTTAGGTTTTAAGTAAGGTTACTTTAACTCTACTTTAGCTCCTGCTTCTTCTAAGGTTTTCTTAGCTGCTTCTGCATCTTCTTTCTTAGCACCCTCTAATAGAGTTTTTGGTGCGGATTCGACTAATGCTTTAGCTTCTACTAAACCGAGTGTTTGGTCGATAGTTCTAACTGCCTTGATGACTGATATCTTGTTAGCACCTGCATCAGCAAGTACAACATCAAATTCATCTTTCTCTTCTGCTGCTTCACCCTCAGCTGCTCCGGCTGCTGGCATAGCACCCATCATAACAGGCGCGGCTGCAGATACTCCGAACTTTTCTTCCAATGCCTTTACTAAGTCATTAAGCTCTAAAACGGTCATTTTTTCAACCATTTCCATAACTTTCTTAGCATCACCAGTGAGTTTTATCTCTTCTGTGGCTGTATCTTCGGTTGTTGTTTCTGTGTTTTTATCTTCTGCCATGTTATGACACCCCCTTTATTGGTTATCTAGTTAGTTACTTTCTTCTGCTTTCTTATCCGCAACTGCGGATAGTGCATAAACGAAGTTTCTTTTAGTGCCGGATAGCACGTTGGCTATACCGGATAGTGGGGATTTAAGACTTCCCACGATTTTAGCGATAAGTTCATCTCTGCTTGGTAATTCGCTTAGAATTTTAATCTTTGCTGCATCAACAAACTTTCCATCCACAATACCAGCCTTAATGGTTGGTAATTCGAATTGCTTTGAAAAGTCTGAAATTGCTTTAAGAGGTGCGATTGCGTCTTCATAAGAGAAGACTGTAGCTACAGGACCTTTTAAGGTGTCTGTTAGCTCTTCTGAACCTAGTTTTTCTTCTTCTAAGGCGATTTTAAGTAGGGTATTCTTGCCAACTGACATTTCAGCACCGCTTTCTTTTATTGCAGCACGTAATTCATTGACCTTGTTAGCATCTAAACCGTGGTATTCAGCGAATACCATAGACTTAGCTTTGGCTACTTTTGCTTTTAATTCATTAACTTTTTCTACTTTTATGTTATTTGGCATAACTTTCTATCCATAAAAAAAACGTCTGTAAATAAGACGTTTCAAAGTTTAACATTATAAATAATGGTCGCCTCGGCAAGATGATTAAGCTTTCGCCCTTGCTGTCTTAGGTACAGTTGCCAGTTTATCTACCAGGTAAGGCATTGTCAATACCTTACTTTTGCTCTTCGTTGATGAGCCACCAATCAACCCTTAGATCTTCTCCCTGAGGTTCAATCAAAATATTAAAGGTTTGTTCTCCAATGATCTGAACACCCACTGGGACTGGTCTCTCTGGGGTGGTAAATACTCTGGATTTATCGGTTAGAGCAGTGGTTTCTACTGCCCCTACGCTGTTTCCTGCGTATATGACAATCGTTCCTACCGTGTCATCCCCTGTACCTTCAGTAGTAATAATGATTTCTGATACTTCCAAATTCTCAGCGATGATAAGAGTGCCATCTGGTTCTATGGTAATTGCACCATCAAAGATATCTACATTACCTGAGTGCCCTTTCTGTAGATATAAGGTTTGTGCATCGCACAATGTTTCGTTGTGTGTCTCTGTATCTTCGTTAACACAGGCAGCTCCTAGGACATTAATGCTGTTGCTTATTGGATCTATCTGTACTTGTCCCACATTGAAGTCTCCAGTAACTGTGGTATCGGATAGGGAAGTAACGCCCGTGACTGCAAAGTCTGAGTTTACGGCAAGCATCTCTTCTCCTAATGAGTTCTCTGTCATAGTTAGTCCTAGACCATCTACGTAGATTTGGAAGGAGTTAAAGGTTTCAGACATCTCTGTTGCAGCTGCTGTTAGGCCTGATAGGACCGCATCTGATGAACCATCTGTACCTTCTAGACCTAAGAGGGTACTGATATTTGATACCTTTTCTTCAAGATCCCCAACCTTAGTAGCAATGATTTCGGTTCCGTGTGTGTATCCAGGAGCGACAAGGATCATAAGTTTATCTCCACCTGTTTCTGGGTTCCAATCTTCCAGAGCTCTACCTATTGCACGCTCACCAACCTCTGCTTTCTTTGCTAAGCCCTTTGTAGCTCCTGAAGTGATAGAGTCTCCTGCTTTAATAGGTTCTGAGTAAGGATGCATTTTCACAGGAATTCTTCCTGCTAGGGCAAGCAATCTTCTATCTTCTGACTCTATGCCCAGTTCCTTTCCTGCTTTAGTGGAGATTGCACCTATAAGATTAGGGTCGTTTGGTTGATCGGTTTTTCTAAGGATAGGTACTCCATAATCATCAAGTTGTCCTGTCAGGGCAACCATATCCCCAGGTTCAACTTCGGGACTGTCAACGGTGTACCACTCAGCAAGGTCAGCCCCGAACACGATAGCTTCGAGCCTGAGGTTCTGTGTTTCTCCAGTGTGATTGTAGAGTCTGATTGTATTTGTATCAGTCTGCTCTATCTTATATCCATTATTCCAGCTAATTTGCACGTTATATAGAGTAGGTGAGTAACTTGAGTTTGAAGAGGATAAAATTACTCTGTACTGTATGTATTCGTTTGGCGCTGAAGTCAGTATGGAGTTTGAGGAGTTATTAAATAATCTTTCGCCTCTGACATCATCTAGATAGATTGTATAGTTACTGGATGTTGCGGTTATTCTTAGATTTCTTAGTTCATCTCTTTCATGAGTTGGTATGTGGCGGATATCCCAGTACACTTTTTGCCAGGTAGAGGAGGAATCAACCTTTGTTAGAATTTCATGTTCGTCGGAAGTAGTTTCCCCAAAGCCTAGTTTAATAGTGTTTCCGTTGGAGGTAGAGTATACCCATGCGGTAATAAAATCGTAGCTTGAGAGGTCCTTTGCGCCAATTCTAGCTTCTGCGTAAGTGTTTGCATTTGCCCCTACTGTTAATTTGGTTAGATTGCCTGCTGTTGACTCGTCTTCGTCTTCAAAGAAGTTAACATTTCGTGTTACATCTCCTTCAGCAACAGTTAATGTAGCACTGCTCGACACCCAGTTGGTATGTGTATTGGCATTTTCAAGATCAATATAATTTGTTCCATCTGTCATAGGCTTCCAGGCTTCCCAGGTACCATCAGAGGAGTTACTTGAGAGTCCTGACCTAGTTTGAAGTTGCACTGTTCCAAAAGGTGTTTGGTCTGCTTCCCAAGTAAGTTGTGCGTATTCTGTTGAGTTTGGTGTTTCTATTTCATCTGAGGTGAACACTGCATAGTTATGCACTGCAACTTGAGCTGCATTGTAATTAGGTGAGGATGTCCCCGAAACGCTTGCCCCGTATTGTACCGCTATTCTTCCCGAGCCCCCCGCACCACCGTTAAATGTACCTGCAGTTCCGTTATTAACTCCATTTCCAGCACTTCCCCCGCTTACGGCTGTTTTACTAGTACCTAAAGATACGGTGTCTCCAATTAATTTAATGGAGCCTCCAGCTCCGCCACCACCACCACCTGCGTATCTAGTACCCCCAGTTTGTGCGGCACTACCAGCCCCACCGTTGCTTGTTAAGGCTCCTGAAACAGTGATTGAGTTAGAAGCAATATAGACTATACCTCCGCCATTTCCTCCCGCGCCGCTATAAGTGTCTCCATTGGTCCAGGCTCCCCCTGATCCTCCTGCAGAGCCAAACATTAATTCAACTATGTCTTCCTCTCCATATGTACCGCCACCGCCACCATTTTGGTATCCGTTACCAGATTGGTTAATGCCTCCTGAATACGTAGTGCCTGTAGCTGGGGTTCCATAGCCACCGCCACCGCCACCATTTAAGCCACCGCCACCACCACCGCCACCACCATTTATTATTAAACTCGTTCCTCCTAAAGCAGTTTGAGCACCGCCACCACCACCACAATAGCTACCTCCTCCGGAACCTGAATCTCCTGCGCCGCCACCAGAAGCTCCAGCAGACCCACTTCCTCCAGAACCTCCTGTTCCCCCAGCTCCACAAAAGGCTTCTCCACCATAACCTCCAAGTTTTGTTCCTGCATTTATTGCTGATCTTGTTGGCCCCTTTATGTATCCTTTTGAATTGGCATGCACGGTACCATTTATGCTTACAGCAGTTTTTGCCCTAAAGAAGAGAACTCCGTTTTTAGTTCCATTCCATGTTGTTGGGTAGAACGAGACGCCACTATCAACTACTAAATTATCGTAATGAGGTACTCTCTGAAGCATAACTCTTTGGGTACCATATCCTGTCCCAAGGTTTGTATCGTCAGTTGTAACGTCCCCATAATATTTTGTTTTGGCAGTGGTAAAGGTTACAGTATTACCAGAAATACCTTCTATGTATAAGGTTTCCCAGTTACCTACATTATCGTAGGCGGTGTACGTTCCTTGAAGGTTAATAATTAGAACTTCATCTCCTACTGCAAGACATCCTGTTGAAGGCGCTATGTTTAGTTGAGCTGACCTAGAATTGAGTGTAGTTATAGAGTAGTTAACTGCGTCACCACCATCAGAGCAGGACCGTCCAGCTATCTGATCAGAGGTGTTTATATCAGTGTTTGAAGCTACTGTTACATTTCCATCTTTACCGCTTCCATTTACGTCATTCACATCTAGTGAAATGCTTGTTTCCTGTTTTTTGATATGAAGACTCTTGTAATCATCTAAGTCTAAGGTAACAATATCGAGTCTTTGATCACTGTTGTATTCATCAATATTATTTTGATTAGCTAACTTGTCATTGATTACTTGAGCACCTGATCCATTTGTATAATTTATTCTCACCTCGGAAAATGTTGGTGTAACCGCGACTGCTGTGGTTGATAGGATAGCTCTATATTGGAAGTAATTATTCGCTGTACTCGTAATTGTTGAGCCTCCTGGGGTTGTTAAGAAACTTTCTGCCATAAGGTTGTCGATATAAGCTACATTTCCGTTAACACTAGTTGTTACTCTCAACTTAGTTACACCATCTCTTGCTGTGCCTGTGACATCACTTATATCCCAGTAGATCTTTTGCCAAATGTCTGCCTGCACTATAGAAACACTTTCTGACTGTTCTGTGCCGGCTGCCTCTCCCATACCTATTGTGATTGTTTGTCCTGCAGTTGCTGATCTTACCCAAAGTGTTAAGTAGTTGTGAGTGGAAATATCAGTACTTGAAATAGTTGCTTCCGCAAAACCTCCTGAAGCTGTAGCAGTTAGTTTTGTTAGATTCCCTGCTGTTGCTTCATCCTCGTCTTCAAAGTAATCGACATCTCTTGTCACATCTCCGTCAGCGACCGTCATATTAGTACCTGTCCAATTTGTATGTGTGTTTGCTGTTTCAAGGGATGTACTTGAAGTAGTAGGTTTCCAAGCTTCCCAAGTACCATCTGTAGAATTTGTGCTATTTCCAGATCTGGTCTGTAGCTGGATTTCTGTATTCGCTGGTAAGTTTTCGGTCCACTCTATATTTCCATAACTTACGGCTCCTGTAGTACCAATTTCTTTTGATGTATAAACTTTGTAGGTGTTATAGTCTCCGGTAGCTGTATCAATATTGTAAGAAGGAGAAGAGGTGCCACTTATTGTAGAACTATAGTAAACAGCCACCCTCCCAACACCACCACCACCACCATTGTAGGACCCTGCAGCACCATTACCAACTCCATTTCCGCCACTACCACCACTAGCCGTTACAAGGGAAGAGCCCAGTGTTATTGATGAGCCAACAATTTTTACTGAACCCCCAGCGCCGCCCCCTCCACCACCTGCGTATCTAGAACCTCCTGTTTGAGCTGCGCCACCTCCGCCACCACTACTGCTTAAGCCTCCTGAAACTGTGATTGAATCTGCTGCGACATAGACTATTCCTCCACCATCTCCCCCAGCACCACTTGTGGTATTACTAATGCTCCAAGCACCGCCAGAACCAGCAGAAGAACCAAACATTAGATCTGTTATGTTGGTGTCTCCATATGTACCGCCACCGCCGCCGCCACCGCCGTTTCCAGCACCACCATTACCTGATTGATTGGTTCCTCCGGCATTACCGCTGGAGGCAGCTGATGCAGCAGTTCCATAACCACCGCCACCTCCAGCACCATGACCAGCACCACCTGCTCCTGAACCACCACTAGAAGCAGATCCTGTTCCGGCACCTCCGTTAGAAGAACCTCCACCACCACAATAACCATTACCTGGTGTTCCTGTTTGAGACCCTCCACCAGCTGCTCCGCTACTTGCGCTAGAAGTTCCTCTTGCTCCACCAGGTCCACAGAAAGATTCTCCACCGTTACCTCCACGGATTGACCCTCCGCTTGATGTAAAGGTTGCGGTACCTCCGATGTACCCCTTTGAATTGGCATTTAAGGAGCCATTAACAGATACTGCGCCAGTAGCTCTGAAGAACAAAACTCCGCCTTCGCCAGCACCATTGTTTACAGCTCCTGTTGGGGCAACCCAATCACTAGGTGTGATGTTAACGCTAGCTCCAACCGTTACGGTTGTGTAGTTAGGCACTCTTTGCAACATTACAGCTTGAGCACCAGTGCCAACTCCAATGTTTGTGTCGTCGCTTGAACCATCCCCGTAGTATTTAGCCTTTGATGTGGTGAAGGTAACGGTGTTAGTTGAAACACTTTGAACTCTAAAGGTTTCCCAGTTTCCGATATTTGGAACTGCTGTGTTTGTGCCTCTAAGGTTAATAAGTAAAACTTCATCATCTACTGCTAAACAACCTGCTGAAGGTGCTGATTCTAAAGTAGCTGTTGTAGATGACAGCGCGGTGACAGAGTAGTTGACGGCGTCACCACCATCGGCACAAGATCTACCTGAGATAAGATTTGTTGTATTCAAAGAATATGAACCTGCTCCAGGGTTGATAGCGCCATCTGCGCCAGTTCCGTTGGAGTACATGGAATATTCAAGTATTGTAGGATCGATTCTTCTTGAGGTTTGATTAACAATAGGCTTATTAGGCTCTAGAATGCTATCGGCATCGATGGTATAGGTGTTGTTTGGATTAGTATAGCCAACTGTTATTGCTGATAATGTAGGAGTGTTATCTGTATCTGTAGTAGTTAGTATTGCCCTATATTGCATGTAGTCGTTTGCAGTCGAGGTAATAGTTGAGCCCCCCGGAGTTGTTAGATAGGATTCGGCTTTGATATTGTCGAACCTAACTATATGTCCAGAAGTAGGGACTGTTATTCTAAGTTTTGTAACCCCATCTCTTGAGGTTCCTGTTATATCAGAAATATCCCAATATACCTTTTGCCAAGAGTCTACTTGGTCAATGTATACAGTTTTTGTTTGTTCTGTACCTGCAGATTCACCAAATCCAAGTGTTACAGTGTCTCTAGAACCAGAGGAGTTCACCCAGAGTGTTATGTAGTCATAAGAGGATATATTTGTAGAGCCAATAGTTGCTTCTGCAAAACCATTAGCTGCAGTTGCTGTGACCTTTGTAACGTTCCCACTATTATTTTCATCTTCATCTTCAAAGAAGTTTACGTTTCTAGCCAGATCCCCTTCGGCTACCGTAGCATTCGTCCCAGAGAAATTTGTATGTGTATTTGCTGTTTCCAATGTTGCTGATGACGTAGTAGGCTTCCAAGCTTCCCATGTACCATCCGTTGAGTCTTCTGACGCACCAGATCTTGTTTGTAGTTGAATTTCTGATCCAGTAGGTAAGTTTTCAGTCCAAGAAATTGAACCATATGCTGTGGCCTCAGGGGTATTTATTTCTTCTGAAATGTAGATTGCATATGGGTTATATCCTGTGGTTATAGATGTATATGCTGGGGAAGAAGATCCGCTTATAGCGCTTGTATAACCAACAGCTACTCTTCCTACACCACCGCCACCACCATTGTAGGATCCTGCCGAGCCATTTGAAACTCCATTTCCAGCGGCACCACCACTAGCTGTTACAAGTGATGCTCCTAGTGTTACAGATGAACCAACAAGTTTTACGGAACCTCCAGCACCTCCACCACCACCACCTGCATATCTAGTACCTCCTGTTTGAGCAGCTGTTCCACCACCTCCACTACTACCTAACCCACCAGCAACCGTGATTGAGTCTGCCGCAATATAAATAATTCCACCACCGTCTCCTCCAGCACCACTTGTGGTATCTCCATTACTCCAAGCACCACCGCCACCACCAGAAGACCCAAACATTAGGTCTGTTAAGTCGGTGTCACCGTAGGTACCACCACCACCACCTGCGCCTTGCTGTCCAGAGATATTGCCGTTTGCTGATTGATTAGTTCCTCCAGCCAGTCCATTGGAAGCAGCCGATGCAGCAGTTCCGTAACCACCGCCTCCGCCAGGACCATGACCGCCACCACCCCCGCCAGATCCTCCACTTGAAGCTGACCCTGTACCTGCAACTGAGGCAGAACCACCGCCACCGCCACAATAACCATTACCTGGCGTTCCTGTTTGGGACCCTCCACCAGCAGCCCCATTGCTTGCACTAGAAGCTCCTCTTGCGCCACCAGGCCCACAGAAAGCTTCTCCTCCATTACCTCCGTAGATTGTTCCAGCGCTTGCTGTGTAGCTTGCAGCCCCTCCAATGTAACCTTTTGAGTTAGCATTTAAGGATCCACTAACAGATACTGCACCCGTAGCTCTAAAGAAAAGTACTCCTCCCTCACCAGCACCATTGTTTACAGCTCCTGTTGGTGCTACCCAGTCACTAGGTGTAACGGTAACGCCGGATGCAACCGTTACGGTTGTATAGTTTGGTACTCTTTGTAACATTACAGCTTGAGCACCGGTACCGACTCCAATGTTTGTGTCGTCACTTGAGCCATCTCCGTAGTATTTTTCTTTCGAAGTGGTAAAAGTCACTGTATTAGTTGAAACACTTTGTATTCTTAAGGTTTCCCAGTTACCTATGTTTGGAACTGCTGTGTTTGTACCTCTAAGGTTGATTAGTAAAATCTCATCTCCAACGGTAAAACATCCTGCTGAAGGAGCAGACTCTAGAGTAGCTGTAGTAGAGGTTAGTGCTGTGACAGAGTAGTTAACAGCGTCACCGCCATCAGCACAAGACCTGCCTGAAATAAAACTTGTTGTGTTTAAGGAGTATGAACCTGCGCTAGGGCTGATAGCTCCGTCAGTTCCGGTACCCATGTTATCGACATTGAATTTCAGTGAGGCGGAAGAGAATTTTTCTTTTTGTGTATGTTCTGCATTAAATTCATTATCTAGATCATGGTCCACGGATTGATTTTTATTAGTGATCTTCTTCCAAAGGGAGGTAACTGTATCGTAGAACCAACCTACAACTGAAATATCATTGGTTCCTTGGTTATGAGTTATTCCAACATAGCTTTGATTAGGTACAGTGGTGTCTGTACCTGTGTATTGAGTCATATCAAGAGCGATTCGGTGGAAAGCAGAGTCTCCTGTGTACAAGTAGAGGTGATCAACATCAGAATCATAGTAAACAGTGCCTTCAGTTGTTGAAGAGGAGGATGATAGGGGATCAAAGTATAATTCGCCGCCTTCTATACGAATATCACCATTTACGTGGAGTGTCTCAGTAGGGTCGGTTGTACCAATTCCAACGTTTCCAGTGCTTTCCACATAGATATCGTCACCGTTGATTGTGGCGATAGCAGTGGTTCCTTGGTCGGAAAGAGTAAAGAAAGAGTTCGTTCCGTCAGAGATTTGAAACTCATCGTTAGTTGTTTCATCGTACATAATTGTAAAGTCAGCTTCGTTACCAAGGTTAAATGCAATGTTGTCTTGAAGTTCCCAAACTCCAGTGATATTTTCAGCATCTGTATCAAAAATGAGAGCTTCAATTGTATTTTCAGTGGTTGAGTCCACTGTATCAAGACCGTTTAGTGTTCCTGTTCCAGATAATGATAAAAGTGGCGTTGAAATAGATGTAGAAGCTGTAAATGTTCCAATTACTTCCAGGTTGGAGGCAGGGTTAGTTGTTCCTATACCCAAATTCCCTTCGGTTTCGTATAACACTGAAGCAGCTAGGGTATCAACATCATTAAATTTGGCAATGTAATTTGAAACTCCTGTCCCATCAAAGGTTCCACCGCCAGCGAGAAGGTCGGTGCTTCCCGATCCATCATAGAAATAAAGGTTAGTACCATTCCACCAAAAGTCACCAGAGACGGGAACTGAAACATCAGTACCTGAAGAGCTTGTAAAGTTTACTTGGGCATCTCCAGTTGTAGCAGCTTTAATATCAAGAAAAGCGTCAGAACCAGTTCCGATACGTACGGTATCTGCTCTTAGATAGTTTGAAATAATTCCTGAACCGAGAACATCCAAAGCTGTGGAAGGGCTAGATGTTCCTATCCCCAAACTTCCTGACATAATCATACTTCCGTTACCAGGGTTTAGGGTTGCATATGCTGTACCTAAAGCGAGACCTCCTTCATGACTCAGTCTCATTTTATTAGTGCCCGCAGTGTAAAAGTATAGGTTTGAGTTACCACTTCCACCAATATTATCGATATCTCCAACATAGATATTGTTAGTGTCTGTAACAAGTGCTCGAATTCCGTTTAGTCGATATCCGTTAGTAGCTGTAGCTCCTGTAATGTTTATGCTTCCTTGATTAACATCTAAGACATAAGAAGGATTAGTTGTTCCAACTCCAATTGAACCTCCAGTTTCATATAGAGAAGATGTTGTCACTGAATCGGCATCTGAAAAGAGAGGGATGTAATTTGCGACACCAGTGCCATCAATTCCACCTAGAGAAACTACAGACTCCCAAGTAAGGTTTCCTGCAGAATCATTGGTAAGAACATAGTTGTCAGCGGCAGCTTGGCTAGCTGGCCATGCATAAGCCACATCATTAACACGAGTTAAGTCACCGGAAGAATCAACTCTGAATTCACTTGCTGAACCTACTGAAAGTTGTGCTGAAGGAGCTGTAGTTCCAATTCCAACGTTGGCATCTAGAATATTTATTTCATCTGTTGCTAGATCATCAAACTCAATTCTTGCTGCAGCAGCTCCTAAACCTAACCAGTCATCATCCGCGGTAGAATCAGCAAAAGCAGCGCCTGAGCTAAAGGATCCTACTGCTGTAATGTCACCCGCACCTCCAACTCCTGTTACTTCTTTCCACTGCATAACATCCCCCGTTTGCCAGGTTAAAACATAGTCAGTAGTACCAGATGCGTTAGGAAGTTCGTATACAACATTTGATGCAATGGAGTCGGGTGACTTAAATCCTGTGTAGTTAGCTCCATTTGCAGAAAGTTCCAAAAATCTAGCTTCACCTGTATTTCCTGAACTTGCTCCATAAGGGTCAATTTGAAAAGCTGCAGCTCCTGTTGGTGTTATATGAAGAGAGCTTGTCGCATTGGTTGTTCCAATACCTACATTTGCTCCAGAAAAGTAAAATGTGTCGTTTGTGTTAAAGCCTAATATTCCTGCATCTGAATCTGTTGCTTCAAAGTTAAGTGTGGGGTTCACACTGTTGTCAGATGCAAAGTAAAAGTTTCCTGTTGAGTCTTCAATTGCAAATAGGGAATTGCTGGGACTTGACCCACCAATAGAGAGATTGTCTGTTAAAGAGGTAAGAAATGTTGTATCTCCGTCATCTGTGAAAAGGCCGCCACCACCTGATGTAAGGTCATCCCAGGTAGATCCGTTGTACCAATAGATGTTTAGAGCATCTGCATAAATATCTCCGGCAGCAGGGGAGGAAGGTGCAGATCCTGCAGCAATTCTTGCAGATGGAATGCTTGTGGTAGCTGCTTTAAGGTCTAAGTATGCAGCTGGAGCAGTCGTTCCAATTCCAAGACTTGAAGTAGCGTTATCCCAGAATAGAGAGTCTGAACCAGCCTGTGCATATGTTCCAGTCCAATAGGAGAGTTGCCCGTTGGATCCTGTACCTGTTAGGTCATCAGTTACGTCCTGATCCCAAGTGGAAAGTTCTGTGGAAGCATTAGTATCTACAAGTACAGTTCCTGTGACATCTGGGAATGTATATGTTCTGTCTGCAGTAAGGTCTCCAACATCAATACTTCCAACAAATGTTGCTCCTGATGATTCTAGTATTCTAAGTTCTGAGGAAGCGCTGTTTAGGAAGATATCAAAACCTCCTGTTTGGTCCCACGTAGCAGTCAAAGGTCCTAGTGCTACAGCATCTACGGCTACACTAATTCCACTTCCTGCTCCTACATCTACTGTTAGGTTTCCTGTTCCTCCTCCTCCTGTTAGACCTGCTCCTGAATCTACGGCTGTGGTTGCATGTGCGGAGACATTGTTTGAATCAACAAGTGTTCCTGTTCTACTACTTAACAAATTAAGTTCTGTTGTAGAGATAGTTGCTCCATCGAGAATGTTTAGTTCTGATGGGGTAGAGGATACGAGCACTCCTCCTATGTAGAGAGTAGTTGCATTGAAATCTCCGTTTACGTCTAATGCGTATGAGGGGTTTGTAGTCCCAATACCAAGGTTGGCGTTTAGAACATGGAACGCGTCATTTGAGTTAAATCCAAAATCTCCAATGGAGGAGTCCGATGCCTCAAATCTTAAGGTTGGGTCTGCTGAGTTATCTCCGCCAAACAAAAAGACTCCTGCAGATTCATCGATTGAGAACATGGAACCTGCGAGAGTGCTGCCTCCAATTACAAAGTCATCTGTTGTATCTACTAAGTAAATAAAGGAACCTGCATCCGTCCAAAGCCCCGCTGTACCAAGGGTTAGATCCTGTACCTGTTGATCCAGGCCCTCAATTGACGCAGTAAATGTCTGACTATCCGCGACAAAGTTCTCCTCTACGTACTGTCTGGTGCCTAGAGCCGTTGTTCTTAAGGCTTCGCCTTCAATATAAACATCTGATCCAGAAGCTATGTTTACATCTCCAGATACATCTAATTTATACCCAGGAGTAACAGTTCCAATTCCAACTCTTGCAGTATCTTCATCCAAGAAAAGAATCTCTGCAGCAGAGTCATTGTATATTTGAATGTCTCCCTCAGCTGCTGTCATTTGAATTGTGCTTCCTGCGTTATAAGCTCCTTGGAGTGATGAGTTAAGAGATGCCCAGGAGGTTCCGTTGTAGTAAAGAACTGCGTCATCGTCTGTATCGTAGGCTAAGTAGCCTTCACCTGAAGTAGGGGAGGTTAGTGCTGTGTTTTGTGGAAGTCTAAATCCTTGGTTTGTTACGTCATTTTGAAGGATTGAGGAAAGGTCTAAAAATGTTCCGTCTGAAAAATCCAATATCCCACCTGTGAATGTATCGGCTGTATTAGATCTTAGGAAAGCATCAGAGTCTATGGAGTCTAAGGTGTCGGCATCATCATCCGGGTCTATCCACTCAATGCCATCTCCTGTACTTGATAGTAGTTGTCCGTCACTACCTTCGTCTCCAGCGGCTTGCAGAATACCTTCTATGTTTAGGGAACCCTCATAGGTGAGCTCGTCGGCTAGGGAAGGTCCTTCAACAGATCCAGGGGCTAAAGTTACGTTAGTTAAGGTGCCCGTAAAGTCTCCTCCAAGTTCTAGTGCCTCTTCAAGGGTAGTTTTGGTAATAAGATCTATTGCTCCAAGAGTATTAATGGTCTGAACAAACAGGTCTCCTTCAATGCTTACATCTCCTGCTACATTTACGTCTGCTCCTAAGTTAGTAGGTACGTTAACATTGAACACAAAGGCAGTTTCTCTATCTCTTGTACCAAGCACCCTTTGCGTATCAAAGGTTTCTTCTGCCTTTTCTCTTGCCATAGAGAGAACCAGGGGTTGTAGCTTAGTTCTAACAGCTTGATTAAACTGCAGAGCTATTAGGAAGAGTAGTGCGGAGGCTAGTGTAGTAGCTGCAATGATTTGTCTTTGTCTTTTCTGGTATGTAGGTAGTACCTTATCTAAGGTTTGTTTCTTTTTTCTACTCTCTATACTAGCCTTTGAGTTTATTCGTGACTGGATGGTTGTTAAGGTCTTTATGTCTTGTTTTGAGTATTGTCTCTTACCCTTGGAACCCTTAGTAATCTTTAGATCAAATTCATCTTCCCATCTTCTAAGTACCCCTGGGTGCACCTTAAGTATCTTTGATGTGTCTGAGATTGTGTAGTAAGGCTTAGTTTTAATCTGGCTATCAATTGTCTCTTTTGAGTTGAGCTTTTTTTGGATTGAACCTAGCTCCCTAATGTTTTCATCTGAATACTCTCTAACCCCATTTTTTGTTCTTGCTATATCTAATTTGAACTCACCCTCCCAACGTTGCAAAACTCCAGGGTGAACCTGTAGGTGTTTTGAAACTTCGCTTATTGAATATGTTATGTTTTCTGGTTGGACAGGCATAGATAGAAACCTTACTAATTCATTACCATGGTAACAAGAACTCCCTGTTGAGAGCAAGGTTTTTTACTCAATTTTCGATCAAGAATAAGTATGACACGAGCTCTTTTTGTCATGGTTTTCGTGGAAGCAAAAGGTATGACAATAAGGGCGACTGAAGTCACACTATCGGGTGCGGGAAATGTTCTTTAATTGTCCTATTTTGGAGGTAAGTAATGTTGCGTAAAAGGGTGCTTTTTGTTTAGGTGGGGGCTTAGAGGGCGTTAATGTCTACTTCTATGGAAGATCCCATTGAAGATGAAATGAAGCAATTCTTGATCCATTCTGGTTTGGCTTTTTGAGGCTTGTTACTCTTTAAAGTGCTCCAAACTTCCATAAAGTTTTCTGTTAGCTGTTTTTCTTCAAAGCTTACTTTACCGATCAATGTGTGAAGGATAGGAGCGGTTATTTCATTTCTAAGCTCTACCTTTCCTTTTTTGAATTGTTCGACAGCTTCAGCAACATTATCAGTAACTGTACCTGTCTTTGGGTTTGGCATAACTCCTGCTGGTCCAAGAATTGGTCCGAGCTTACCAAACTTACCCATTGCAGATGGTTCTACAATTAAAACATCGAAATCAGTTTTAGGTTTGATTTTCCCTTTTTCTATTTTTGGGAGATCTTCGTCGGTTAATTGTAAATCTGCTCCAGGAATCTTTTTGTCACTCATAACAGCTACCTTAATTTCTTTTCCAGTTCCATGAGGTAGGTTAGTTGTAACTCTTACTGTTTGGTCTGCTTGTGTGGGATCAATTTCTAAATTGAAGTGTACTTCAATTGATTCATCAAATTTAGCGGGTGCCTTAGCTTTTACTTCTTTTATTGCTTCTGCTAAAGGTTTCATTTTCCTATTTCCACTCCCATAGCTCTTGCTGTACCAGCGATAACTCTAACAGCTTCGTCCATATCCTTAGTATTAAGGTCAGGCATCTTAATTGTTGCTATCTCTTCTGCCTGAGCTCTTGTTAATTTTCCGACCTTTTCCTTGTTAGGAACGCCAGAACCGCTCTTAATCCCTAATGCTTTAAGGATTAATTGTGCTGTAACTGGGGTCTTTGTAATAAATTCAAAGGATCTGTCTTCAAATACTGTAAGTACTACTGGAATAACATCCTGGCCCATATCTTTGGTACGGGAGTTAAATTCCTTACAGAAATCCATCAAAGGAACACCATGCTGACCTAGTGCAGGGCCAATAGGAGGTCCTGGGGTCGCTTTTTGCGCCTGAATGGTAAGTTTTATTATTGCTTTTACTTTCTTTTTCTTTTTTGCCATATTGTTGTGTGCAGAAGGGGTTTTCTTTCTGCCCTTAGTTTTTTACCATAGGCATGGTATTAAAACAAGATTTAGATGCCTGTAATTTGAATGAAGTCTAATTCGACAGGAGTTTCTCTACCAAATACTGAGACTAGTACTCTGACCTTACCTTGGTCATCATTTACTTCATCTACCTTACCTAGGAAGTCTTGGAAAGGTCCTTCGATGATCTTTACGGAATCTCCTTCTCTAAACTTAGCTTCAAATTTAGGAGCTTCCATGGTCATAAACTTCATTAAGGTGTCTACTTCTTTTTGTGGAAGAGGCGTTGGGTTATCCCCGGTGCCTACGAATCCTGTAACACCTTTGGTAGAACGTACTAAGTACCATGCTTCATCATCCATAACCATGTTTACAATGATGTAACCAGGGAATAGTCTTTCATCAACGTTTCTTTTCTTTCCGTCTGATACGACTATTTTCTTTTGTGTTGGGATTAATATTCTAAAAACCTTATCTATCATGCCGCGTCCTAAAGCAAATTCTTTAATAAGGCTTGCGACTTTCTTTTCATGTCCTGAGTAGGTATGTACCACATACCACTTAGCTCTAGGGGAAATATCAGGATTTAGGACTAGAAGGCTTTCATTGGCTTCTATTTTTGCAATTGCTTCTTCTACTGTTTCTTCGGAGATTTCTTCCTCTTCTTCAACAGTTTCTTCAGCTTCTTCTACAACTTCTTCTTCAAATTCTTTTAAGGTTTCATCAGCGACAACTTCCATTTCCTCTTCGGAAGTTTTTTCTGTTACTTGATCTTCTGTTGTTTGATCTGCTTGTGCAGCATCTGTTTTTATATCTTTACTCATACGATTTTTATCTTAGGATAACTCCTAATAATTCCTTAAATCCGAAATCCAGACCACTAACATAAATTCCGGTGATAAAACTAACACCGATAACAAAGCTAGTCAAGCGTACCGTCTGCTTTTTGGTAGGCCATTGAACCTTCTTAAATTCGGCTATAGATTCTTTTATAAAGTTAACTATTTTTTTCATTGTATTTACCTTTAATATCAGGGAAATCTACTGCGTGATTCTAGCATTTTTAGCCGAATAGGGGAATATGACAAAGTAATTTGGTCATTTGACCTATAGTTGCATATGCTCTTTGATTTTGTTAAAATACACCCGATGAGAAGTCAGTCTCGGTTTTCAGTATAGAATAGAGTGAAACTAACCTTAACTGAGTTGAATAACTATCTCCTTCTAATTTTGGAATGATGGTAAAAGCCGGGACTGACTTCGCTCACATTTAAATTACGATATTGACCAAAGTGTAGCTTTCTAAGCACTTTGGTCTTTCTCATTTGTAGTGTTGGGTTATAATTGGTCAATGCTTTTTTCAATACTATCTAATGGTTCAGGAAACCTTCTAGTAAACTTAGTCATATTTTTGTTAGTAGCTGTTGCTCTTATTATTTCTATCTCTATTCACGAATTCGCTCATGCTTGGGCTGCAGATAAGCTTGGTGATCCAACAGCAAAGAGGCTAGGTAGGTTAACACTTAATCCTAAGGCTCATTTAGATCCCATGGGTACTATGATGCTTCTCATTGCAGGGTTTGGGTGGGGGAAGCCTGTGCCTTTTGATCCACGTTATTTAGATAATCCTAAAAAAGGTGCTGCAATAATCTCTTTTGCTGGTCCTGCTTCCAATATACTTCTGGCATTATTATTAACAACTATTTTTCATGTGTTTGGTCCGGTAGGTATAGTAGGTTTTTTTCTCAGAATAGTGGTTCAGTACAATTTAATTCTTGCCCTATTTAACATGATTCCAGTGAATCCTTTAGATGGTTTTAAGGTGGTAAATGGGTTCTTGCCTCGAGAGTTGTCGTATCAATGGATTCAGCTAGCCCCTTATGGAATGTGGATTTTACTCTTTTTAATTTTTGCCGGTGTGACGGACAAAGTCATCGGTCCTCTTCTGACATCTGGTATGTCTATTCTCGGTTTTTAATTTGACAGTTTGGGTGGGTTTGATAATATTTAGTTAGGTACAGACACTTAGTCTGCCGACGGTCCTGGTGTGATCGTGTAGTTAAAGAGAAGTATTATTCTCAGCACAGCAAGCCACGGGATTTCGAATGTCGCTTCTAACGAAACGACCTAGATTACCCACTTAGGCTAAAGGGAAATTCTCTTAACGTTTGCGGCACATCGGGTGGATTTATTTTGATCAGGTTAGTTTTAAGCCCCCAGCTTTACGTTGGGGGCTTTTTGTTGGCTAGGCGATTGCAAATTTTCCTTCTTTAATCATGTTTCGCCATTTCTCTGCCTTTCCACTTGATAAGTCTGCCAACTGTTGGGTTGTATTGCGCCGAGCATTTTTATCGATCTTCTTGGGATTCTTTGTAAGAACAACGGTTCTCTTACCCCAAGTCTTGATCCATGCTTCTAGTTCAGGGCAGTAAATTGCCCAGACTCTATCAGCGCATTCCATACCATTTGTTTCAATACGATCGTGCCTGAATGTCGCAGTGATCATGAGCAACTTCTCCTTGATTCGGTCTGTATAATACCACAATGAAATTATTCAATGGGAATGAACATGCAAAGCTTCTTGAAGCAAAAATAACTAAGCATTTAGAAAAAAACGACTCCAAGGGTTCTTTGGCCATTGTTCAGATAGGGGATAATCCCGAATCGTCTAAATATGTGACAATCAAGGAAAAGGTCGCCAAGAGGTTAGAGGTGCCTGTTAGAATTGTGCGTATAGATCACACTAAAATGCAAAGCCTAGAGGTAGTCGTTAGAGGTTCTGATGTTATATACTCACCAAGCAACTCAAGTGTGATCATTCAACTACCCCTACCAAAGCGCAGATTTTACTCTCTTTTAACAAAAATACCTTATGAAAAGGATGTTGATATGCTCTCAGAGGGCGCGAAGCGTAAATTCTACACTGGTGACTTCTCCCGTGTTTCCCCGGTCATTAGATCTATTGAGTACTTTATTGAGTCAAATAAGCTAAAAATAGAAGCTAAAAATATATTGATTGTTGGTTTTGGTGCTTTAGTAGGTAAACCTATCTCTTTTTACCTTGAAAAGCAGGGTGCTAAGGTCAGAATAACCGAGAACTATAGTCCTGATAAAGTGGGTAGCGAAAGTCTTATAGTACTAAGTTCTGACGTTCCTAACTTGGTAAAAGGTGAAGATTTGCCAGAAGGTTGTAATGTGATTGATTTTGGTTCTTCTGTACTTAATGGGAAGACAGTTGGCAATTTAGATATGAATTCTGATACCTCACGCCTAGGTATTGTATCCCCATCCCCGGGTGGAATGGGCCCCTTGGTAGTTCGTTTCCTCTTAATGAATCATTTAGGTATTTAAACGTTTCAAAGCCCTCCTTTTTGTAAAAGAGGGCTTTGCCTAATTAATCCAATTTATTTAGCCAGTTTGCAAAACAAAAGAGAAATTGCCTTTTTTTGCTTTGTTTGACTTGCGAATCTGGCGGCAGAGCTTTAGTCCTAATCGCTCTGGTGCCCTTTTACCAGAAAAAGGTCTCAGGCCGTTCGTAGTGGTACGAGGCGGGCTAAGATTGCCATCTAGCGTCTTCCCGTAGTACCGTGTCTGCTTTTTGCCTCCTGGAAGAGTTACTACCACTTTCAGAAGGAATCCAGCCGCTTTACTGTTTCTTGTAGTGCGGTGGGATTTTTGAGCGCTTTCTACACGGCGTTTGCTTTTGTCTGACGGCATTGTGCCAAAACGGAAAGCCACGCATGAAACATCAAATTTCTCTGAACCTTTTTTCTTCGAAGCCGTTTTCATCTAAGTTGTTCTCCTGTCTAATAAAGGATGTATGAGCAAATCACTCATATTGTTGGACCTGCAAGATACCAAAAAACATGCCAATTTGCAAATATAGTCCTTTTTTAAGAGTCCGCAAAACTATGTCAAAAGAGGGTATATCCCATGATAGCAGCATCTATGCATCCGCTATTCAATTGTCTCCTGTAACATGATGAAAATGATCCAAAAAAAGTCGTTTTAGGGCTTGACTACTGGGTACAGAAAGTGTTTAAATTGAGTAAGAAATGCAGAATACTTAGGAATATCAATAGATACTGTACGACGATGGGATAAATCTGGCAAGATCAAATCAACAAGACCTAACGGTAAAGATCGCTACTTTTCACTCAATGAACTACAAAAGGTAAAATTTAATAAACCCCTAAGCATTACAGAAGCTGCCGATAAATTACAACTTTCAGCCTCTACCCTCCGTCGTCTTGAACAGAAGGGTATTATCAAGCCAAAGAGAGATAATAATGGCGTTCGACTTTATGATGAAGATGTACTTAAAAACTTCATTAATTCAGACTATTACATGAGCAAGAAAAAGGTAGAGTCAAAGATTCTTGACTCTATGAAAGCACCAAAGGTTGTAGTGTCTGCCCCTGCACCTGTGATACCCGAGGTGGTTTTTAAAGAACCAGCTGAAACCGTTAATGACATTTCAAAACAGACCTCAGTAACAGCAGACGAATATCAAAGAGTTGTTGACCATGTATTACATGAGCAGCAGAAGGCTCTAAACACTATTAGAAAAGCAAAGTCCGTGGTTACTGCATCTGGAGTATTCATTGCTACTACCTTTGTGATGCTTGTGTCATTGATTACCATATTCTTTCTTATCTTTCCTCTAGAAACTGCCGAGTTCTTTGGGTATGACCACAACATTGATAGGTACGCATACCGTGGAGGAAGCATTGTATCTTCGTCCAATTACTCAACAGATCGCCCCAATGTATTAGGAGCCTCTGCTGGTGAAAAGCCTGAAGCCTCTACTTTAGGGCGTACTTTAAAGCCGTTCAGTTCAGTATCCCTAAGTCTTGTTAAAAAAATTGATGAAGAGACTTATAGAATGATTGTTCCCGAGAAAACAATTGAAGATATTAACGATATCTTTGCCGTGAACGAAGAAGGCGATCTAGTTGTTTTATACGATATTAAGTTTCCTGATTACGTAGATGTTAATGTTGCAAACTCAAGCGGTCTTAATCTTGAAGACGTAGACGCTCTTTCCGTTCAAGGACGAGAGCCAGGTTCCTCAGAAGGTGACCTTGCTGTGTTTGGTTCTAATGGAACCATTCCAGGGTTAACAGTAACCGGAGGGGTCACCACAACAGCTACCTTAGCAGATGGTTCTGTCATTGGGGGTGCTGGAGGAATAGTTTTAGATGGTTCCTTAACAAGCGATGACTTAGCAGATGCTTCTATTACTGTTGATCAATTAGCAGACGATTCAGTTACTGGAGATAAGATTGAGGATGAAACAATAGAGGAAGATGATTTAGCAGATGATTCGGTTACGGGAGATAAGATAGATGACGGTACTGTTACCTCATCAGATATTGCTTCAAATACTATTACAGCGGCTGATTTAGCTGCAGCCCTTTCCTTTGGTAATGGCGATTTCATAGATTTATCCGCTGTTGATCATTCAGCTACTTCTCAGCAGGGGTTGTTACTACCTAACGTAAGCTCAGCAAGCCCTTCATCTCCTTCTTCAGGAGAAGGCTACCTATCTTATGACACCTCAGGAGACCAGGTACTTGTATATAACGGATCTTCTTGGGTTCAAGTGGGTTCTGGGGATATTACAGGAGTTTCTGCAGGTACAGGATTAACAGGTGGAGGAATTTCCGGTGATGTGACAGTTAATGTTGCTGTTGGTAATGGTTTAAGTGTCGCTGCTGATGAAGTTAACTTAGATGTCACCACAGCTGGAACAACCTCAACCACATTTTCAAACTCAGGTTTAGAGGTAGCATCCGATGGGTTATCTCTTCTAAGAGGATGTGCTGACAACCAGATTATAAAATGGGATTCAGGTACAGGCAGATGGCAGTGCGAGGCTGACAGTGGTGCTGGAGGCGGCGGATCTTTAGATATAGAAGAAGGGGATGTATTAGCTGTTTCCGCAGCTGCAACTCTAGACTTTTTAGCTGCTGACTTTACCATTTCAGAATCCCCCGTAGGAGAAGGTAACATATCCATTGACTATACAAATAGCAAGATTGTTAGGTCAGACCAAGCAGAGGCAATTACAGGTGGTTGGACTTTCGGTACTGCTACTACAACATTTACCTCAGCAATCGATATCAATGGTGACATGTCAATTGCTGACACGGATATCGCACTAGACGGAGCTTCTACCAACTTTACAGTTACTGGAGATCTTTCATTTAATGCAGATGACATCTTTGTAGATAAGGGAACAGGTAGAGTAGGAATTGGAACAACAGGCCCTGTGGAAGAGCTACATGTACTCGGTGGTATTTACACAACAGATGGAATTAACATTGGTTCACACAGTACAAATACTTTAATTGATGATGCTTCAAATGGAGCTGCTTCTGCGACTCTATATATAGGTAATGAATCAATACTTGCTTCTGGAGATATTGGTTCCTCAGTTCAGGGATACAACGTTAACACCACGATATTAGGTTCTTCTATTAATCTTGGCACAGAGACCACAGGAACCCTAAGTGTAGGAAAGGGTGGTTCTGGGGCGGGGAGTTTTACATCAAATGGCATACTTTTCGGTAATGGTACTGGGGCAATTCAGAATACTGCCGCAGGGACCAACGGTTACCTTTTATACTCCAACAGCGGCACTCCTGCTTGGATAGACCCAACTACTTTAAGTGCCGGGCAAGTTGATGGTTTTGAAGGATCAGATTTCTTACGCTCAAATGCTTCCGATGAATTTACAGCAGGCAATACTTTAACTGTTTCTGGAACAATGGATGCTAACGGAGATGTTTCCTTTGCTGATACAAGCATTGTGTTTGATGGTGCTTCCACAAACTTTGCAGCCACCGGAGACCTTTCATTCAATAGTGACGATTTATATGTAGAGAAGTCCAGCGGTTACATCGGTGTTGGCACTACAAACCCTGGGTATAACTTAGATGTTTCTGGGGCTATGAATACCACAACCTTTTATATAGGTGGAAATCAGGTTACCTCAACTGCAGCAGAGCTTAATCTGCTTGATGGAAGAACCGGTACTCTTTTAGATACAAACAACGTAGCTTCTCAGTTAAGTGGTTGGGATCAGGACAGTTCAAATGATTTGACTACAGCTACAACCTTTTCAGGTGATGTGACAGGAACATATAATGCTACGGTAGTTGGTAATGACAGCCATAGTCATACTTCTACAACACTTCCTGCTACCACCTCTTATTTAGGATCTGATATTAGTAAGGATGAACTGGCCAACTCTGGAACCCTGTCCTTTGACTGGGTAGACTCAGAGATTGCAGATGATCTAACACTTGAAACAATTTCTGGTACACCTCTTGTTTCTAACGGTTTAAGAATAGGAACTGATTCCACAAACTATCTAATCGATGATGCAACAAATGGCGCTGGTTCTGCCACTTTATATATAGGTAATGAATCAATACTAGCTAGTGGAGATATTGGAGTCTCAGTACAAGGGTATAACGCAAATACCACAGTACTTGGTTCTACTATTAGTAAGAACGAATTAGAGAACTCAGGAACCTTGGCATTTGATTGGGCTGACTCAGAAGTAGCAGATAGCTTAACTATCAGTGGCGGTAGTATTTCAACTTCCTCTATAGCCCTTGTCCAGTCAACGACACCAACACCAACCACAGAAGGTGTGATTGAGTGGGATACCGATAATGACAGGATTGTAGTAGGGGATAGCAGTGGCCAGGTTACCTTTTATGGGGGTGCTCACACAACAGACACTGAATTATCTGAGTCTGAAGTTGAGGGTTATGTTTTTGATGGTGATAACAGTGGAACATTAAGCTCAGGTACCCTTGCGCTAGATTCCTTGTCATACACTGGTACATTAGATGATACAAACGTGAATGATTCTCTTTCACTGGAAACAGTCAGCGGAACACCTGTTATTTCAAATGGAGTTAGGATTGGATTAGATTCAACAAACACTCTTATAGACGATGCCACAAATGGAGCCGCATCTAACACTTTATATATAGGTAACGAGTCCATACTTGCGTCTGGAGACCTTGGTGTAACCGTTCAGGGCTATGATGCCAACACTACAACCTTAGGGGCTCTTATAGGCAAGAGTGAGCTAGAAAACACAGGCACATTATCCTTTGACTGGGTAGATGCTGAGGTAGCTGATAATTTAAGTTTGGAAACAGTCAGTGGTACTCCAGTAGTAACCAACGGTGTAAGGTTTGGAACAGATGCTACTAACAATCTTATAGATGACGCATCAAACGGTGCAGGGTCCGCCACACTTTATATAGGAAATGAATCAATTCTTGCTTCAGGGGATGTCGGGGTTACAGTCCAAGGATACAATGCTAATACTACCCAATTAGGTTCCACTATTAGTAAGGACGAATTAGAAAACTCAGGGACACTATCCTTTGATTGGGGTAATGGCGAGGTTGCAGATGACCTAACAATAAGTGGGGGAACAATCTCTACATCAGCAATAACCTTAGTTCAATCTACAACTCCTACACCAACAACAGAGGGTGTGGTTGAGTGGGATACTGATAATGACAGAATAGTAATAGGGGATGGGGCAAGTGGTCAGGTCGTCTTCTATGGTGGCGCCCATACGGTTGATACAAACACTCAGTTATCCGAAGCCCAGGTGGAAGCAATAATATTTGATGCAGATAACAGCGGTACCATTAGCTCAGGCACATTTGCTCTAGATTCTCTGTCATATACTGGCACACTGGATGACACATACGTTAACGACACACTTTCTTTGGAAACAATCAACGGAACACCAGTTTCTACTAATGGAATTAGGTTTGGGGTTGATTCTACAAACACCCTTATAGATGATGCATCCAATGGGGCAGGTTCCACAACTTTATATATAGGTAATGAATCAATTCTTGCTTCAGGAGACGTCGGAGTTTTGATACAGGGATATGATGCCAATACAACAACCCTAGGTTCCGCGATTGATAAGGATGAACTAAACAACTCAGGAACACTTGCCTTTGATTGGGTAGATGCAGAAGTAGCAGATAACCTTAGTCTTGAAACAGTGAGCGGTACTCCTGCAATTACAAATGGAGTAAGCATTGGAACTGATGACACAAGCCACTTAATTGATGAGGCAACAAATGGAGCTGGAAGTGCCACGTTATACATTGGTAACGAATCAATACTTGCCTCTGGAGATGTTGGAGTAACGGTTCAAGGATACAGCGCCAATACAACCTTGTTAGGGTCAACCATTAGTAAGAATGAACTCGAGAACTCAGGTACCTTAGGCTTTGATTGGGGAGACTCTGAAATTGCCGACACCCTAAGTTTAGAAACAATTAGTGGTACACCTGTAGCATCAAATGGTTTAAGTATTGGAACAGATACCACAAACTATCTTATAGATGATGCAACAAACGGTGCTGGTTCATCTACTCTCTACATTGGTAATGAGTCCATTTTGGCCTCAGGTGATATCGGAGTAACAGTCCAAGGATATGACGTCAATACAACCACTCTGGGATCTTCTATCAGTTTGACCACGGAAGTGACAGGGACTTTGCCTGTAGGAAATGGCGGCACCGGAGCGACTACATTTACATCAAATGGCATACTTTATGGAAATGGTACTAGTGCTGTCCAAGCTACAGCTGCAGGTTCTAATGGTTACATTCTATATTCAAACAGTGGGACACCTGCTTGGTTGGCTCCAACCTCTATTAATGCAGGTCAGGTAGATGGCTTGGAAGGATCCGATCTTTTGAGAGCAAATGCTTCTGATGAATTTACAGCAGGTAACACTCTTACCCTTTCAGGAACGCTTGACTCCAACGGAGATGTGTCAATTGCTGACACAAGTATCGCCTTTGATGGTGCTTCCTCTAACTTTGCAGTAACCGGAGATTTTTCAATAAACTCAAATGACCTATATGTAGAGAAGTCCAGTGGCTTTGTAGGAATTGGTACCACAAACCCTGCAGTTGCACTTGATGTTGCCGGTGCAGTTTCTTCAACTGGTGTAATAGACACAGCAAGCACAATTCAAGCTGGTTCAGGAAACATAACACTGACAAATGCGACAGGATACGTATTACATGATTCCTTAGTAGACTGTTCCGATGGCCAGATCCTAAAGTGGGCAACCGGTGGTGGTCGCTGGGGTTGTGATGCTGACGCTACTGGCGGTGGAAGCGGTTCATTAGATGATGCTTACAACACAAGCACAGCTACAGTAATTGTAGATGCTTATGATTTACTCCTTGAGTTAAATGATGCAACCAATGATTATGGGTTCGTAGTAGACAATACTACAACAGGTGCAATAGACACCGCATTTGAGGTAGCAACCACAGGAGCTGGTGGAACATTTGCTACCGCAATTGATCTTACTGATGGGGGAATTACAAATGCAATCTCTGTAGGTGCAAATAAGATATTAGGTACTACAGGGGATATTGATTACACAAACTTTGATGTCACTGGTTCTACAGGGAATATCACGACAGCTGGTGATATCGCAATTAACGGTGGAGATATAACAACGACTGCAACCGATCTAATACTTGCAGTTAACGGGGCAAGCACAGGGGATGTACACATAGGTTCTGCTACATCTTCAGCAACTCCTGACCTTCTTGTTCTTGATCGAAAGACAGACGCTGGAAATCCAACAGGCCAGAATGGTGCATTGTTTGTTAACTCTTCAAACAAGCTAATGATTAATGAGAATGGCGTATGGAAAGAACTTTGTAACAAGACAGACGCAGCTTGTGGTGCTGGTTCAGGGAGTGCCTGGTCAGCTCTTAGTGCCCCATCAGCGAATCTTGCATTAACACATGGAGAATATACAACTGCCTTCACATGGGATACAAACGCTACTGCAGCTGCTTTAGACGCCTTCACATTATCCCTGACAAATGATGCCAGCACAGATTCAAATGCACAAAGGGTTGCAGTCATTCAGAACAACAATGCTTCAGGCAGCACAGCAACGGAGAACTTATTAGTACTAAATAACGCTGATACAGATGAGGCTGTTACTAAAGCCTTAGAAGTTACTTCAGCAGCTGGTGGGGTTACTACAGCACTTGATGTGAGTGACGCAAATATAACTACAGCCATTGATATTGGTACTAATGACATAGTTACAGGTGCTGCAACTATTGCTTCCACAGAACTAGATCTTTTGGACAGTGGTATAGCTCTTTCAGAACTTACAGACTCTGGAACTTTAACTGCCACAACTGTAGACGTTAACGGAGGAAACATTGATGGAACAGCAATCGGAGTAAGCTCCCAGAGCTCTGGAGCATTCACTACACTTTCTTCTACAGGAATAACCACTATTGGTAACAATTCAGCTACTGTAGCTATAGATTCTTCCGACTGGAATATCACAGCTACTGGAGATACAACGGGACTTGGTGCAGTCACAGCCGACGGTACGATTACATTCTCAAGTCTAGGTTCCTCATCAGTAGAAGACACAATCGTAGTTCTTAATGGCAGTAACCAACTAGAGCAAAGAGAGTACTCTGACTTCTTAAGTGACAATGGAGTAATTGACGGAAGTGGAACTGCTAACTACGTTTCCAAATTTACAGATGGAAATACATTGGCAGACTCTGTTATATACGAAACTGGTGGTTCACTTGGTATTGGAACTACCGCTCCTTCAGATACATTGCATGTTGTAGGAAATATCTATACAACAACAGGAGCTCATATTGGAGCTGACGCAGACGATAACCTAATCGATGATGCAACCAATGGTTCCGGCTCCACAACTTTATATATAGGTAACGAAAGTATCCTAGCTTCTGGAGACATTGGGGTATCAGTTCAAGGATATGACGCTAATACAACAATTCTTGGGTCGGCTATCGATAAAGACGAATTAAACAACTCAGGTACTCTTGGTTTCGATTGGGATGACTCTGAAGTTGCTGATGCCTTAAGTTTAGAAACAGTTAGCGGTACCCCAGTAATCTCAAATGGAGTAAGAATTGGAACAGATACAACAAATTATCTTATAGATGATGCAACAAATGGAGCAGGTAGTGCCACTTTGTACATTGGTAATGAATCCATTCTAGCTTCAGGAGACATTGGGGTTTCAGTTCAAGGATACGATGCTAGCACTACAATTTTAGGTTCAACAATTGGTAACTCTGAATTGGATGATGACACTGTTGATTTCGATAAGATCGCAAATTCCATGACCTTAGATGAGGAAACAACCATTGCAGCAGCAGGTGCGCTTAACCTTCTCATTGGCAATAACGTTTCATTTACAACTACTGGAACGGGAACAATTACAGCAACAGACCTTTCATGCACAAACTGTATCGGTGCAACGGAGATTTCAGATCTTACACTTGGTACTGACACTGCAGGGGACTATGTAGCAAGCTTTACCGCAGGAAATGGTTTAACAGGAGATGCTTCAGGAGAAGGTTCCACACCTACACTTGCGGTTGGATCAGGTACTGGAATCACGGTTAATACAAATGATGTGGCGGTTGATCTAGATAACTCATTTGCATGGACAGCAGATCACACATGGACACTTGCTGAGACAGAGGATCTAGCGGTTAACGTTAGTATCTCCGGTTCAAATAGCGGTCAGGGAGAAGTTGTAACAGTTACAAACTCTTCAAGCTCTGGTAGCCAATACGGCATCGTTGTAGATAACGCAGCATCTTCAGGAACTACAGAATCTCTTTTGAGACTAGACAATAGTGATACTGACACAGCAGTTACAAGTGGAATCGAATTTGTAGATGCAGGCGGCGGATTCACAAATCTCTTCAACGTAGCGGGTACAGCTATTTCAACATCAGAATTCACCCTCTTAGATAGCGGTATAGCACTCTCTGAGCTAACAGATTCTGGCACCTTAACTGCAGGTACAGTTGATATAAATGGTGGCAACATTGATGGTACAACCATTGGAGCAGTTTCCGCGGCCGCTGGTACTTTCACTCAGGCAACCATTACTACCGGTGCTTTGGCAGTCAATGGAGCTTCTATTACATCAGACGATGCCACTCTCGTGATTAATGCTTCTGGTACCGTTGATATCCAAGATGCTCTTACGGTTGATTCCATTACTATAGATACAGGGAACTTGGATGTAGCAGGTACCCTAGAGGCTGGTTCAGGGAATGTTACACTTACAGACTCCACAGGATATGTTTTGCATGATGCCATAGTAGATTGTGCTGATGGTCAGGTACTTAAGTGGGCAACTGGTGGTGGCCGCTGGGGTTGTGCTGCTGATGCCACAGGTGGTGGTGGTTCTCCGTGGACTACAGACATAGATGCTGATGGCTATGACTTAAATGATCTCTCCAACATACTGTTTAGAGAAACCACAGGAGCTCCTGCTGGAACCACTGTTGGCTTCCATAGAGACAACTCAGGGGATTTAAATGGAAACGTTTTAACCGGAAAAACATTCAACCTTCAAGTGAATGGTTCCGATGAATATAACTTTAGCTCCACAGGATTAGAGTTTAATTCCAATGCAATTACAGGTTTAGCTAGTGCGACCGTCAATGACGGTGGTTGGTTCGGAATTGGTGCCTCATCAGAAAGAATAGTATTTGATGGTACTGGGGATGATATCGAGCTTATGGGTGCAAATGTTGGTATCGGTACTGCTTCCCCAGCTGGAACACTACACTTATGGGGACCGGGGTCTAATGGTTCTGAAGGGCGTTTGTACTTTGGCGATAGAGGGGGAACCTCAAATCCATGGATAGGTGAATATGGCACTACAGATACGGATATACTTCAGATTACTGGAAATGATGGGGTTTTCCTTGCAAGTAGTTCCACAACAGGATTAGCTATAGTAAACGATTACGTTGGTATAGGTACAACTAACCCAACCAGTTGGGTGGATGTGGATATGACTTGGGATGAGAAGTTCAGCATTACTGGTGATCCTAATCTTGGTCCATTATTTGAAATAATTGATGCTGATGAACCCGGGCAGGATGTGTTTGTCATTGAGGATGATGGGTACCTCGGTATTGGTATAACTAATCCTGCTAATAGAGTAGACATTGTATTGGATTGGGACGAAAAGTTTAAGATTCTTGGGGATCCAAACACAGATAATATATTTGAAATAATTGATGCTGATGGTCCCGGTACCGAGGTATTTGTAGTTGCAGATAGTGGTTTAGTAGGTATCGGTACCACAGCTCCAAGTGCCAACCTTGATGTTGTTGGGTCGGCCAGTATAAGTAATGGTCTGACAGTTGTTGCGGGGTCTTTAGCCGTAAATGGTGACTCTATAACAGCAGATGGTGCCACTCTAACAATTAATGCAGGAGGTAATGTAGATATACAGGATGCTCTAAATGCAGATTCCATTACTTCCGACGCTGGAGTAAGCATTGCGGCAGGAAATTCTTACACAGGAGCAGGTGCTGTAACACTCTCTTCAACCACAACAAACGCTCTTACAGTTGACTCAGGTACTACAGGAACAGTGAATTTGGGAACCAGTAACAACGCTAAGATAGTCAACTTTGGAACAGGTACTGCAGGAAACACTTTAAATATAGGAACTAATAATATGACAAGTGATGACATAAACATTGGCTCAGCACTAGATCAAGTAACTATTATCGGGGACGATTGGAGTATTACAGACGCAGGAGTTCTTACAGTAGCTTCATGTACAGGTTGTGGTGGTGGCGGGGGCTCTTTAGATACAGCTTATGATAGTGGTGGTTCAATCACAGTGGATGCATATGATATTCTTTTTGATCTTAACGATGCCACAAATGACTATGGAATAGTAATTGATAACAATACTACCGGAGCTATAGCAACAGCATTAGAGTTCACTACAGCAGGAGCAGGAGGAACATTTGCTACAGGGATTGATTTATCTGATGGTGGTATCACTAATGCTCTTAACGTTGGTGGTAACACCATTACGGGTTCTGCTTATGCAGTAACTGCCTCATCTGGTGGGTTAACATTAAATGCAGTAGCGGATACTCTTGATCTATCAACAACCACTTCTGGAAATATACGACTTACCCCTGCTGTTTCTACTGGATTGGTTAACCTCATAACAGGTAACCTAAAGGTTGGAGATGGAACTCCAGGTGTAGCTCTTAATGGAGAGGATGCCTATATTGAGGGAACGCTTGAAGTAGATAGTGCAGTAACCTTTGATAATGGTTTAACTATCACAGCAGGTGCTTTGGCTGTTAACTCCGACTCTATTACAGCTGATGGTGCAACACTTACCATTAACGCTGGCGGAACTGTTGATATCCAGGATGCTTTGTCCGTAGCAGGAGCTCTAACAGGTGTGACCACTTTGGCCTCCAATGATGACTGGACATGGTCTGCAACAACACCTGCAATTACTATCAATTCTACAGAAGTATTTACAGTCTCAGATGGTACAGATACCTTTACAGTTAACACTTCAGGTTCCCTGTTCTCTTTTAGCGATGGAACCAATTCCTTCACCTTTGATGTAGATTCAGGACCGTCGTACGCAGGTACAGCACGACCAGCAAGAAGCATCGTGCTGTCACCTGAGTACTCTGGGGCTGTCTTAACTGAGTACTATGGTGCCGGAACAGATACCAATACAACTGGTACTATGACTTCCGATGCAGATACGACTCAAGGTACAAGCATTAGAACCTTCTACAGCTGGGAAAGAGGTGCTGCCACACAACACTTCTACACAGTAGCGGTAAGAGTAACCTTGCCACCAGACTTCTCAGCATGGGCAACTTCAAACGCACTTGATGTTGAGTACATTACAGAAAACGCTACCTCAACAAACAGTGATGTGGATGTTAGAGTCTACAACGAGAACAGTGCCACAATTGTTGGCTCAGATGTAGATAATGCATCAGTTTCCTGGGCTACCGCGACAATTGATGACAGCGTCTTAGACGATGGTGCAGGCTCCGAATGGGATGCTGCAGGTGAAACAGCCGTTATCTACCTTAGAATGGGATCACAGAGCGGAAACTACGCAAGAGTGGGTGACATTACCCTTAATTACTTGAGTTCATATTAATCATGAAAAAAGCACTATTACGGACAGGTTTTTCATTAATACTTCTATCAGCTTCACTTTTTCTTAGCAGTACTGTTCATGCTGCTGTAGGGGACATTGGGCATTGGCAGGATTCAGCTGGGGGTCAGCTCCCAACCACTTCTTTTGCAGCTTTTCAATTTGCATCTCAACAGAGAAATGATGGTAGTTACACAAAACCAGACAGTTCTACAATTGAGCTTGATGAGGCAGGACACTTTTTAATCATATCTACGATAAAGGGTGTTGATACTTCTAACGCTAGAGATAACCATCAATCTAAAATTGTTCTCACTTCTGGTACAGGTACTTTGTTTACCTCTCATTACACGGGGTATTCAAGAGATAACTCTGAAAACTATTATTGGACACGTGCGGTGGGAGTTTTAATAAATGGTTCTACAAATGCTCAGGTTCAAGTTCAATATAGAGGTGATACAGACTTGCCAACAGGAGGGAGCACAGCTAATGAATCTGATGTACAGGTGGTTAGAATCAACCCTGATAACTGGGGGATTTATGCTTTTGGTGCAACAACAGGTGCTATGGGAGGTACTACACCAAACACAGCAGATATAACAGCTGTTACTTTGGAATCAAGTACAGCAGCTATAGAAGGGAATACCACTACGGAAACAGTAACAGTTAAAGGAGATAACAAACGCTATCTTGTGGCATGGTCTATTTCCGGAACCACTGGGGGAAGCCGTACTCAGCGAATAGGGCACTTGGAATATGGTGGTACCGATGACCTTGCAACCCAGTCTTATTGTTATCAGAGAAACGCAGCAAATGAGTACTGCGGTTTAGGCTCAATGGATCTTATTGAAACTTCTACTGCTGATATTGCAATTCAAGCTGAGGTTTATAGAGGTCCCGGGGTTGCAGCTGATCAGGGAGGTGCTGATATTGACGGTTCTTTTGATTTAGATGGTCTTGGTCAGATGGTAGTTTTAGAATTGCCTGACACACTTGAAGTATTTAGATCTCATGATGCAACGGGCCTTCAAGATATCACTGCCTCAGCAACCTTAAATGCTATGAGAACCGTAGACTTCAATGATTCTGCAAGTTTCACACAATCCAGTGTTTCTGCTATGGATGTAACTGCAGCAGCAGATGTGTTTACCTGGGCAAACGTGTGGACAGCGAGAAACAATGTTAGTTCTGGTTCTCGTCAAACCTCTTACGGGCACATAACTGTGAACGGTGTAGAGCAATCTGTAGGAAGACACGGTAATTATTCTAGAGGTAACCAGAGCACCACAGATACGTTTGCTATGAGCGTTCACCCTGCAGGAATATTTGCTGTAGGGACAGCAGGTCATGATATTGGGGTAAATACTGACCCTCTTGCGGGAGGCGAGGCAGGGGGCACTGATAGGACACAGGCAGGTTCAGTCGGTTTTTTTGCCCTTAATCTGGATACTTTAGTCTCTGCTTCTCCAACATATACCCAAAATGATTTTGAGTGGTTTGTAACTGCAGACTCTGTAACTCTAAGTAACGCATGGCCTCCAGGAGGAGGGGAGAATTTAGCAGAAAATGCTGCCTTAACTCAAGTTCCCTCAACCAATGAGCCACTGGAGAGTGGTGATCAGATAAGAATGCAGATGAACTTTACTGTGTCTGGTGCAACCTTAGCTGCAACAACCCAAGCGTTTAAGCTCTGGTATGACGCTGCAGAAGACTGTACAGCAGCGAGTGGTTGGACCGCAGTAGGTGCTAAAGCCTCAGGATCTATATGGAGGCTATTTGATGAGGCATCGGTAGGAGATTCCACTACACAAGTTAACAATATTTCTACCTCTACTGCCTCTGCAGAAGGTTACTATTCTGAAATTAATGTCTCAGGGACCAACCCTAATGAAATACTGGTTACAGAAAACTCTGAATGGGATTGGCCAATAGAGAATAATGGTGCCGTTGCAAACACTTCTTACTGCTTTCGGATGACTCTTAGTGACGACACCGCATTTGATACGTATAATTCAGATAGTTATCCAAAACTAACCACTGCTCCAAGTGCAGGAAACTTTTTAAGACATGGAAATATCTTCCAGAACGAAACGGAGCAGGGATTCTTTTGGTAGGAGGTTTTAGCCCACTATAGAACTATATGGGCTTAGGTAAAGGCTATTCAAGTGTGAATGAATAAGCAATAATATGACAGGATTTATATCAAGACACAGTAAACTTATCCACATTCTAGCAGCAATGCTCGTTGCCTCTATGTTATTTATAGCTATTCAACCAGGTATTGTTCGCGCGTTTGCTTCAGAAGAAAATCTAAGTTTAGTAGTAGCCGCCGAAGGGGTACCAGTTGGAACAAAGGTGGATGAGGATGGTTTTAGACAAATAAAGTATAAGTTCCAGGGTAGGGACGTTGAGATAACAGATAACGATTTTACTAACTCAGATCCAGAGACTGATGGGGAATACATTACTTGGATGTCTCAAATAGAGGGAAGATGGCAGATTTTCTATTATCACGTCACCACAGGCACTACTATTCAGCTAACCCATGTAGGAAACAACGTAAACCCTGTTATAAGTGGCAATAAAGTGGCTTGGGAAGGCCAAGTAGACGGTGTTTGGCAGATCTTTGTGTTTGATGGCATCAGAACAAAGCAGATCACAAATGGAGATATGCCTAGTTTGAGCGTTGATATAGACGATAATGTATTGGCTTATTCAACCAAAGAGTCTGAAACCACTGGCTGGAAGGTCTATATGTATGACACTTCTACCAAGAAGGGAACTCTTTTAACACCTGATACTTATGGTACTGACCCTTTTCTAGATGATGGTAGGGTTAAATGGACTGAGTTAATAGATAAAAAGGCCTCAAGGCAATTCTTTCAATATAAGGAAGTGCGCATGACTATTGCGCCTCCAGTACAAGAAACTCCTGTTGAAGAATACGTTGGAATAGGGGATTCAGTTCCTGATGAGGTTTTGGATGTGGTTGAAGCAACGGAATCGATAGAGGTAGTTGCTACTACCGAAGAGGAAGAAGTAATTGAAGAAGAAACAACCGAAGAAGTAGAGGACGTTGTGGAATCTACCGAATCCGGGGAATCTGAGGAAGTTTTAGGTACAGAAGATACAGATGGACCAGAAGAAGTAACGATCGAAGACATAATTGAGGAGTTAGGTATAGAAGGTGACACCGGGGTTGAAGAAGACACTGAACAAACAACTGACCCAATTTCCGATGAGGTAGAGGTTGCTATCGAGGAGGAAGACGAACCAGCAATAATTGAAGAACCTGTCGAGGAGACTGAAGAAGTAGAGGAAAGCACCGAATCCAACTAGAAATTGATATTTAAGATAGGTTCTACGGTCTCAGAAGAGATCGTTTTTTGTGCCATATCAAGCTTTTCTAGCCAGTATTCGTATTCAAGTAGTAGGTTTGTTTGATCCTTTAGTAACTCTAATATCTCAGGTGACCTAATGATAGAAAGCTCCATTTCAAGCCCTATCTCACGCATATCGATGAATTGAGTGGCTATATCATCAAATAACTTCCCTGCGCCGGGTACATCTTCCTCTTCAACGGTCTTTATAAGGTTTTGAAACAATAAACCTGCTTCTTCCAGCTTAACAACCATCTTATCTGCAGTTGCACCTCCAAAGGAGTCTTCTAAGCCAAATCTAATATCATTTAATCCTAGAAGGGCTGAACTGGCCCTTTCTATGATCTTTTCCTTGTCCTGGATAGGATGAAGCTGCCCTAGGTCTGCCCCGGGGTTATATTTGAAGATGTTTGAGTTGATCTCAGCTATGCTTGTAAGCTTTGTTAGTAAGTCTTCCTGTCTTTGCAGTATGTCTACGTTTTGGTCCAAAAGAGAGGGGAGTACCTCTGCAATTTCATTATTAACTGCTATAGCCTCTGATGTTTTACCAATTATCTTTTTTACCCCACTTGTATCAACAACTTCCTCTAAACCTGCGGTATTAGTAGCTAAAGCGGTGTTTAAAAGTTCTTCTTTTTCTGTGGAAAGTGTTAAGGAGTAGGGATCAAGTCTTGCTAAATCCATGATGCTTAGCCTATTTTGCACCAAATTTAGGTGGTTTTCAGCAATTGCAGTCTCAGCTTCTAACAGGGTGCTGGGAAGCTCCAATTTGGGCTTTAAAATGAAGAAATAGAACCCCAAAGAGATCAGAAGAAAGGTTGTACCTGAAGAGAAAAGTAGCTTAACTATGTGTTTTCGCATATCTAAAAGAAGCATAGCATAAACAGGCCATTTCTACCCCAAATGATTACTATATACCTTGTTTAGGGCCTAGCCATGGGGACTTATAGTACCTAGGTATCGGATATGCAACGCCTAGGCAATAGCGAAATGACTATGGGGTTGTCCAATAACCTTGACTTTGATGTTAACAATGACTAGGATAGGTTCATGAAAGTATTATCATCAATTTTTAGAAGCCTCGGTCGTTTATTTTTACAGCCCATATTTTTAATTTTGTTGCTGATTTTAGTCTCAGCAGGGGGTGTTTACCTTTTTACAGAGAATAGAACCATAGGAGATCAGTTATCTCAGCTTAGAGATGATCCAGATGCGGCTGCAAGAGAAGAAATTGAGGATTTAGTAGCCTAGGTTGCCAAATTAACCGAAGTTCCTGAAGGGGAACAACCCACAATAGCCACAGTTACAGATGTAGAGTCCATTAAAGACCAATCCTTTTTCCAAAACGCACAAAATGGGGACCGAGTCCTTATATATGCAGAAGCTAGAAGAGCTATTCTTTTCAGACCTGAAACAGGAAAGATTGTAGAAGTTGCTCCTATTAACATTGGTCAGACTGAAGGCTTAGATCAGGATCAAGAAGGAACTGGTGAAGCAATGGAGGGAGAGGTTATGGAGAAAGAAGTTCCTGAGGTTAGCACAGGACCAGTTAAGTTAGCCTTTTCTAATGGAACATCTACAGCAGGTCTTACTGTAAATGCTTCAGATACTGTGATCGAAACACTTTCCGACCTAGAAATTGATGTTGTATCAAGAATTGATGCAAAGGGTGACTTTGATACCACAACAGTTGTGGTTCTTACCGAAGGATACGAAGCAGTTGCAGAGCTTATTGCAGGTGCTGTAGGCGGAACAGTAGGGGATCTTCCTGAAGGGGAAGTTATTCCTGACGCCGATGTCCTCGTAATCTTAGGTGCCAATTACGTCACCGAATAACATCACCCTATAGTCTCCATGGTATAATCACACCTTAAAACAACAACGAAAGGAGCGTTAGCATGAATCCTGCTAAGCGCCGCGTCAGATGGCTTATTCTGGCATTAGTTATTGTTGTTGGGCTTGGTATATTCTTTCTCACTAGAACAGATCCGCTGGATACGTTTGAGGAGCAATTCGAAATCAAGGACCTTGTGGTGCTGACTGGTACAGATGGGGATCTTCTCATCGGCCATAGCTACAAAATTCCTATCGATGCTCCGATAAAGGCAGATTTGTATTTCAACTATCCGCTTCGTGGAAGAATGGGCGACTTTGTGTATGTAATAAACATGAGGGCCAGTTCTGATACATGGGGATATGTGGATGTGATAGTGGAAGAGAGTGGGAAGATCGTTTTGGAAGAGAGATATGAAGTTCTCAGAGGAACCTATCTTTTCTTTCTAGATCCAAACGATGCTCTCGGAGGAACTATAAATGAACAATCAGTTCTTCTATACCTCCCATAAACGGAAAAGACATGGTGCAGACGCGTCATGTCTTTTTTTTGTACACTCCTCATAACCTTTCGTTTTTTACAAAAATTAGAATTTAGGTGCCCGGAAACCCCGTGGTATAAACCTCTTGACACTACATAACCTGTAGTGTTATTGTGTTTTCCTGTCCAAAACTGCCTAGAAAGAAGTAAAAAAAGAAGAATGAACAAAAATGTATTCAAAAACTTAATAGTTGCAAGAGAATCAGCCCCTATCTGTGGGGTCAAACCTCGTGTAATGAACGTTCCTAAAGAACGGAGGTTCGGTATTGTGTAAAGCACTAATTTAGTGCTCCATTTGGCGTCACAACCGACCTCTTAGGTCGGTTTTTTTTGTGCTCGTTGAAAATTAAATAGGATCAAATAAAGGAGATTCCTAATGAAAATGCTAAAAGATATTGTTTTCTTGATAGGGGAAACTAGAAAACACCTTTTTAAGGTGGTTCTATTTCTAGCGGCTATGGAAGTAGGGAGAATAGTCGGAAATGAGTTCTTTGTTCGGCTAGTAGACATTGTAGTTGAGACCATCGAAATTTCTTGGTTACTTATGTCTGGATGGTTGGGGGTTTCCTTGATTAACTGGTGGCTTGATGCTGGTGCTGATTACAATATCATCAAGTTATTAGTAGGAGTGGAGTACCTTGTTCCTATGAGGTCTCTTAGGCATCTAGTTACCCTTTCAATGCGCTTTTTTAGCGAAGAGGGTACAGGAAAGCTTGCAAAAAGGATTGAGCAGGGAGCGGATGGCTTGGCTCGTTTGCTTGAGTCATTCTGTTGGGAACTTGTTAGCTCCTCTCTACAACTTGTTATAACCACGGTTTATCTCACTGTCATACTTTGGCAATGGGGTGCAATCCTGGTTATCACAGCGGTTCTTTTCATAGCGCTAACCTTTTGGCTAGATAAGCTGAAAAGTAAGTTGCGAAAACGTCGTTATGATCTGTACGAGTTAACAGGACATTTGTTATTTCAGATTTTGCAGAATATGGCCATCGTTAAAGCCTTCGCTAAGGAAGATGCTGAGGTTACTCGCTATGAAGCTCTTAGGGATGAGATTCGCAAACTATCCCTGCGTGAGTTTCGTTATGAGGTTTACTTCAATGTAGTTAGAGGTTCTTTGATCTCTCTAACACTTGGAGGAATCTTCTATGTGGGAGTAGTTGCGATTTCAGGAGGTTTACTAAAGGTGGGAAGTATCATCGGAGCCATGGGGCTTGCGACAGCAGCTTTGTTTTCACTTTTTCGTCTGACCCGTATCTTTATAAGGTTCATGGATAACTATGAAGCTATTTCTCGCGTTGTTAAATTTCTGCGAGAGACTCCCGATATTCTTGATGCCCCAGATGTGTTGGAGATTGAGAGTTTAACGGGTGCTGTTGAGTTTGAGAATGTACATTTTTCTTATGCAACAGAGGGAGAAGAGGATGATAAGGATTGTCTCACAAACATCAACTTTAGCGTTCCCGAGGGGAAGACTGTTGCTATTGTAGGTCCCTCCGGAAGTGGAAAGACTACAATGATAAATCTTTTGATGCGCTTCATGGATCCCACACAAGGAACCGTTAGGGTTGGGGGTTATGACATTAAAGAGTTATCTCAAGCTTCTTACCGCAAACAACTTTCTGTTGTTCTCCAAGATACTTTGCTTTTTGATAGGACCTTGAAAGAGAATGTTACACAGGGTCTTGATGAGCCTGAGTATCAGGGAGTTGGTGATGATGTTTGGACTGCCCTCTCACAGGCACATGCTACAGATTTTGTTAGTGCATTGTCGGGGGGAAAGGGTTTAGACACCATGATAGGTGAGAAAGGCGTCAAATTATCTGGTGGTCAGAGGCAACGTGTGGCTATAGCAGCAGCTTTGATTCGTAAGCCTGTTGTCTTGATCTTAGATGAGGCAACAAGCAGTCTTGATACTCAAAGTGAGAAGGCTATTCAAGATGCGATGAAGGAGTTACAACGCCAAGGGGCAACAACGATCTTTATCATTGCACATAGGCTGAGCACTATTCGAGAGGCTGATATTATCATGGTTCTTGATGAAGGTAAGTTAGTGCAGATGGGTTCACACGATGAGTTGTTGAAGGAAGAGAGTGGTTTGTACACAAAGATGGTTGGAGTACAGACAGTTTAAGCTAAAAGGGTGCTTTTTTGGAATTTATTCCAGGAAGGTGCCCTTTTTTTGTAGTGTGATTTCTATTTCCTTTTCTCCGCTTGTGGATCCAAACATTTTTAGTTTGGTTGGTGTTACTTTGTATATTTTGGACTGTGTAACCTTTTCAATAAAGTCACTTAGAGGTATGGTGTCTACTTTAAGTTTATGCGCGTCGTTCCAGTGTTTAAGGCCCTTAGTAATATCTTTGATATTGGTTAACATGGTACAGGTGCCTTGCCCGTATACGCCCTGTTTGTTTTTGGTGGAGATGGTCTGATCAGAGTCAGAGATTGCAAAAGCAACGTTACCTGTTTCTTGGATTTGTTGAGCATGTTTTGTTTTGGGGTTGCTTGAGAAATACAGGTTCAAATCATCATCAATGCCGTAGTACACGGTGCTTGTCCACAAATCTTTGGAATGAGTGGATGTGGCTAGTGTCATTACATTCCTAGCCTTCATATGTTCTGAAATTTCTTTGAGATTTTCTTTTTTGTTATCCATGGTTTTGGCAGGGGTGACAGGGCTCGAACCTGTGACACCTGGTTTTGGAGACCAGTGCTCTACCAACTGAGCTACACCCCTTTGTAATGATGCTTTCTATGACAGTTAGAACAGTATACTGTACACTTGGAAATTTCAAGTAGAATTCTCTTTTTTGACCATCCTTGGTTGATCGCCGCGGAAACGTTGATCTCCTTTTTAGCTGGATTGCGATGATGGAATTCTATACATGCTATGTGACTTTCCCCACATTTTGAACACTTTAGTTCTGACTTGTGTTCTTGCAACCAGGTTCGCATTCTCGCTCTGCGCTCCATTATTTTTTCTTTAGCGTGTGTTCTGTTTTTTGCGTACCATTCTCTTCTATATTTTCTCAGTTTATCTTTATTTTCAGCACGCCATTCATTTGTAGGCATGCTCTATTATATCATTGTGTTTGTTTTGGAGACTATTTGAGTTTCTGTTTTTCTTTGTGGTTAGTTTTAGTCTTGCACTGCTTACAGAACTTGGTGAAGGCCACCTTGTCTGGACTGTTTACTTTATTCTTTTCGGAAACATAGTTCTGTCTTTTGCAGACCTCACATGTTAATCCGATTAGTACTCTGTTTGTTCTCTTTGCCATAACTTGCTGAGTTTATAGTACGAATTTTGGTACGTCAAGCGTTCTGGAGCCCGCTGGCAGATTCGAACTGCCGACCTCATCCTTACCATGGATGCGCTCTGCCAACTGAGCTAAGCGGGCTAACGCTTATTTGGTGCCGGGAGAGGGATTCGAACCCCCGTAGGCTTACGCCAACAGATTTACAGTCTGCCCCGTTTGACCGCTTCGGTATCCCGGCACATGGAGCCAGCGGTGAGATTTGAACTCACGACCTATCCCTTACAAGGGGATTGCTCTGCCACTGAGCTACGCTGGCCTATGACAGTCGAAATTCTATCATAATCTTACCTATTTTAATCTATTAGTGGAGAGAATCAACTAATTCCTTGATCTTTTCTTCTGCTTCGATTTGTTTTGCCCCTATTGGCCTTTCACCTTTATCATAAGCAAGCTTTTTAGTGGTCTTTTCAATAGCCATGAGGTTGGTGCGCTCTTTTTGCTGTAGTTTTTCCATTCTATCTTCCCACTTGCTTTGGGAGGAATGGAGAAGAGACATCATAAGAAATGTAAGGATCGTTGTGGTGGTGTTTATGATAAGTTGCCAGGTTTCGCCCCAATTAAAGAATGGTCCGGAAAGAAGCCAAGCAAAAACAATCGATACGGAGAAGATAAACCAGAAGGGAGATCCTACAACAGAACTCATTCTTGCAGATATTACTTCAAACTTTTTAGCAAAACTTTTCTTCTTTGGCTTATTGGGCAGAATGGGCATTACCTAAATGTTAGGGGATAGAGATTAGGTCGTCAACTTGTGATAGAATCGCGCTACTTAGACCGAGGAGTTCCCATGCACAAACAAACTCATGACGGGCTTCAGACATTGGTCTGGAGAAAGAAAGTCAGAGGGGGCAGAAAGAATTTACCGGTACGAGGACAGAATGGTAGAAAGAGAAAGCGCAGGTTAGCAGCCATGTATTTTGCAGAGCAGAAAGAAGTTCGCGAAAGACAGAAAATGGAAGCTCGCCGCGCAAAACTAATAAGTAAGGGCAAATTAAAACCCTAAATATTGAGGAGCTAAAGATGACAAGAAGGCGAAGAACAAGACCAGTCACGAGATCTATGAGATTGAAAAATCAGCAACTACTTATTCCAGCCAGAGCAGAAAGTGCTGCGGGAACGAAGCAGGTGCTTTTCACTCTTAGAATTACCGCTAAGCCTGGAACACGTATCAAGGGTGCTCGAAAATGTCCACACTGTTGGTTCAGAGGTGTTCACGTAAAGCCAGGAGAGACTTGCGGACACTGAAGACAATATCGGTATCCAAATCATCGAAGCCCGCGTCGCAGCAGTAGCAGCACCGGGCTTTTTGATTGACACCACCTCATTTAAATGTTTTAATCACCCCTGTTATGGCAAGAGTATGCGACTTATGCGGAAAAGGATATCATAGAGCTAAATTGGTCCCACGACTTATCGGAAGACGTGTGTCTCAAAGAACTCTTCACAAGCAGCAACCTAACTTAAGAACAGTTAGAATGGCTGTAGATGGGGGAAATAAGACCAAATTTAAGATGTGTACTTCTTGTTTAAAGAGAATGAAGAAGGATAGAAAAGCAGTAGAAGTGTTAGCTGAGAACCCAGAAATAGAAGCAACTGCTACCGAATAAGGTAACCGTTTTTAAACTCGTTCCAACTCACTTTATTTTTACCTTCAACTTGAATAGTTTTTATCACTAATTCGTCATTTACAACTTCAGAAGAGTATATTTTGACCTTGAGTTTAGGGTTTTTCCCCTCTTTGAGGTTTCCAAACTCTCCCAATGTAGTCCAAGCAATAGGCCAGGGGTTAAAAGCTCTAATCATAGCGTCTATTAGGCTCGGAGAAGCTTCCCAGTCGATTTTTGCGTCCTCTTTATATATATGTGTGCTTTTGGGATGTGAGGGAGAATATGTGTAACTTACGCCTTCTGAAGGCTGTTCTTTAGGTTTTGCTTCACCATCAACATATTTTTTAAGAATTTCAGGTAATTCCTTTGCAGAAACATTAAAAAGAGTAGGGTATAGGTCGTTTGTAGTCTCTGTACCCTCTAATTTGTATTCTGTTTGATGAATAATTGGACCTTCATCCATTCCTTTTACGATTAGTTGATAAGAAATACCAATTTTTTCATCTAAATTTAGAATTGCATGTTGAACGGGACTTGCTCCTCTATATTTTGGTAGAAGAGAGAAGTGAATATTGACGATTTTATGCTTTGGTAGGTCAAAAATTTCTTCTGGAATGATAAAACTAAAGTCTGCTACTACTCCAAGTTCAATATTTCCTTCGGAAAGGGTACTGCTTGTTTGCCCCGTCGTGTCGCCCCTGAGTGAATCAACGGTTAAACATTGTACTCCATTTTCCTCTGCCCAAGTCTTAACAGCTGTTGGTTTTAATTCTTGTTTACGTCCAACCTTCACATCATTTTTTGTAATACATAGTTTTAAATCAAAATCGGAGGTTTTTAGTGCTTCAAGTAGAGGGATAGATCTATCTGAGGTTCCAAAGAATGCTATGTTCATAATTCTTCTGCATTCTCCGAATACATTGCATCTAACTCTTGTTCGGTATAAGTTTTTCCGTCTACAAGCTTATCAGTGAATAATATTCCATCTAAATGGTCTATTTCATGTTGGACAATACGTGCCATGAATCCAGTCAAAGTTTTTCTAACAACTTCGCCGTGTTCATCTAAGGCTTTAACCTTTATCTTCTTAGGTCGCTCTACTAGCCCGTAGGTATCGGGAATACTAAGGCATGCTTCCATTCCAGATACTAGTTCCTCTGAGGCACTAATTATCTTAGGGTTAACAAAGACGTATTCCTTTGAAAGTTCTATTTCTGGATTATCTGGATCTCTATAAAATCTTCGGGCAATTAACGCTCTTTTTAGTACTCCTATTTGAGGAGCTGCAAGTCCTGCTCCTTCTGGGTCTTTTGCATCTCTTAGAGTGTCTAAAAGATCAGTAATTAGCTTTTTTGTTTCAGCATCAAATTCCCGTATCTTTTCAGCGGGTTTGTGCAAAATATCATTTGGGGTTGTTAGTATAGGTACTACAGCCATGGGGGAATTGTATCATTTTAGTGCAAGACTACTTGGGGAAATTTCTCTCGTAGCTGAAACTATTGTATACCCTTTGAAATATTCAAATTTGGCTATTTAGCTACTGTAATGACTGACATCCTATGCTAAACTCGGAACAGATGATTAATAAGTTTTTTGGGCTTTTTTCCCATGACATCGGCATAGACTTAGGTACTGCAAACACTCTTGTGTATGTTCGAGGTAAGGGAATTCTTATTAGAGAGCCAAGTGTGGTTACTATCCATAAAAAGACAAAAGAGGTACTTGCGGTGGGTTCAGAAGCAAAAAGAATGCTTGGAAAAACACCTCAAACCATTCAAGCAATCCGTCCTTTAAGAGATGGAGTCATTTCAGACTTTTACGTGGCGGAAAAGATGATTGAATATTTCATCAAAGCAGTTCATGATGTCCCTTCAAAATTTCCAAAGGTACCAAGACCAAGAGTTGTTCTTGGTGTTCCATCCGGCATTACATCTGTGGAAAGAAAAGCAGTTGTAGATGCCACAAGAAATGCTGGAGCTAGACTTGCATATTTAATAGAGGAACCAATGGCAGCTGCTATCGGTGCTGGTCTTCCAGTTCAAGAGCCCATGGGAACTATGATTGTTGATATGGGTGGTGGAACTGCAGAAATCGCTGTGATCTCTCTTGGTGGAATTGTTATCAATAAATCTTTAAGAATAGCTGGAGATGAAATGGACACCGCTATCGTTAATCATGCTAAGGAAAAGTTTAACCTCTTGTTAGGGGAAAGAACTGCAGAGGAAATTAAGCTTACAGTAGGTAGTGCTATGGAATTTGATGGGGAAGATGAGATTGAGGCTACTTTTAGAGGTAGGGACCTAAGAACAGGTCTTCCTAAGTCTATTAAAGTATCTGCAGCAGATATTAGAGAAGCACTTAAGGAACCTGTGACCATGATTGTTGAATCTATCAAGGATGCCATTGAAGAAACGCCCCCAGAATTAGTCCCCGATATTTTAAAAAATGGAATAGTTTTGGCAGGAGGAACTTCTTTACTCAGAAATTTAGATAAACTTTTAGAAAAAGAGACAAATGTACCCGTTAGGGTCGCAAAAGACCCCATGACTTGCGTTGTGCGAGGGTGTGGGATAGTATTGGACGACTTAGATCTGCTTGCAAGGGTGCGGATCACCTAAAGAGACTGCTTAATCAAGAACAATACCTAAAAAAGGAATGGAGAGTGCCCATGGGAACTAAGATAGCTATTGTATGGAAACGGGGAACGGCTTCTGGCAAAGGTTGCCTTAAGCTAAAAGCCAATAATCCTTCAGCCAAGCAAATTCAGGAAGCTTTGAGGGCTTATCGCGAAATACCCAAAAACAGGGGAAAGGTGGTTGAGTTAGCACCAGTGCCTAAAAAGTAGAATTACATGTCTTTTTTTGAGAGGCTACAAGGGACATCTATAAACGATGTCCTTTGACTTTTCCCCCGTGCTACAATGCCCATGTGCGATGGTTACTTGCTAGTTTAGTCATTTTCATACTTGGAATATTCAACATTTTTGCCCCTATAAGGGGTGGTTTGCAATTTGTGCTTAATCCTCTTCAATTTGGCCTTCAAGAGATGGCTGGTGGGATGAGAGATGGGGCTAGTTTTTACTTCAATCTTCGTGCTATTCACTCAGAAAACTTAACACTATTAGAAAGAAACGAAGGTTTGTTATCAGAACTACTTCGTTTGAAGTCTTTGGAGGAGGAAAACAAGCTACTAAAGGATCAATTAGGGGTTCTTGTAACTGAGGATTTAAGCAAAGGTCTTATTCTAGCTAAAACCTTAGGTAACTTTGATGATCATACTGGTACAAGCATTGTTCTTGATAGGGGATCCTTACATGGAATCAATGCAGGTGATGTAGTAGTGAAGGGCCAACACCTGGTTGGTCTGGTTCGTTCAGTCACTCACCAGAGAAGTGATGTGGAACTTATTACATCTCCCACACTTACACTTTCTGTAATGGATTTTGAAACAAAGACAGAGGGGTTAGCTCGTGGTGAATTTGGAACCTCAGTTTTGATGGAAAGAATTTTACCTGGTGAACAAGTCCAACCCGGAAATCTAATAATTACATCCGGAAGAGATGGAAGAGTTTTCCCAGGTTATTTGGTTGGAGAGGTGATTGATGTGAGTGAGGAGTCTGCAGAAGTTTTGAAGCAAGCTTCCATTAAGGTGCTTATTAATTTAGATAATTTAGGTAAGGTGTTTGTAATACCAAATAAGTGATGAAGAAAAATCTAACAGTTACATTTATAAATATAATTCTAGTTCTAATTCAAGGATCCTTTCTTAGAGAATTAATGGGTCCTGAGATTGCACCAAATCTAGTTATCGCATTTGCATATTCACTTTTATTTATGGGATTTGAAGACATCAGTCTTACCAGTATTTTCATGGGAGGTTTGTTCTTGGATCTGTTTGGTTTCAACATTGTGGGACTCTCCCCTCTAGTATTAACGGGAAGCTTAATTCTCTTTAAATATGTCAAAAAGTACCTTTTTAGGGGTTGGTTATCCAATATTGTCATAGTATTTCTTGCCGAGTTGATTTATTCCTTTGTAATTTTTGGATTCTCTCAAGGATTGTTTTCCACTTGGAGAGGAGCTCTATCCACCCTTATTTTTAGTTTAATTTTTTACATGCTAAACCAAAGGTTTAAAAATTTCTTTGGTCGTGCAGGATATTCTTTTAACAAATGAACAACCTATTTGAGGAGATTCAAAAAGTTAGTGGCAGACATAAACGAGCAAAATTTACTGGAAGTGCAGAGTCATTTAAACTTGGAGATGTTTCCCAATTTTCATCTAAAGATCCGAGCCTTAAGATTGATTCACAGACAAGGGTTTGGAATACCGCTTTGTTTTTTGCAGTAATACTTTTCGCATTTTTATCATTTGTTGGTAAGTCTTTTGAGCTTCAAGTAATCGAGGGCGAGGATAATTTGATACTCGCTGAAGGAAACAGAATTAGAGTTATAAATGCTCAGGCAGAGAGGGGACTACTCAAGGATAGAAACGGAGTTATCTTAGTAAGGAATAAACCTGCTTTCGGTTTGGAGATGAATACTGAATCTTGTTTATATAGTGCTACCTGTGGCTTAGAGTTGAATGCATTTCTTAACGACATTGAGGTTGAGGTAGATATGCCTAGAATTATGAAGGATCTAGCTGCGGGAAAACCTAACATAGTTCTCTCTTCAGGTATTACAAAGGAGGAACTTCTTACAATTGAATCTCGAATAACAGAATTTCCAAACATTTCTATAGTAGTTAGCCCTCAAAGAGATTATCTATACTCTGATACCTTCGCACATTTAATAGGTTATGTAGGACTCGGGGACACACTGTACCCAACCATAGAGGGAAAGACGGGGGTAGAGGAAGAATACGATGATTTTATTAAAGGTATTGCAGGTGGAGAAGTCATTCAAGTGGACTCTTCTGGTTCTAAGATCAATGTATTGAATGAAAAAACACCTATTCCAGGTAAGGATATAGAGCTTTATGTAGACAAAGATCTTCAGAATCTAGCTTATGAGTTGCTAAAGGAGAAGGTTGAATCGGGAGAAGCTGAAGCTGGCGTAGTGGTTGCCCAAGATCCCAGAAACGGCGGTATTCTAGCCTTGGTTAGCTACCCTGCATTTGATCCTAACAAGATTTCAACAGGACTTACTACGGAGGAATTTGCAGCGTTACTTAATAATCCTGTATTTCCTTTTTTTAACAGAGCTATAGCGGGGGCTTATCCCCCTGCTTCAACTTTTAAGATGGTTATGGCAGCAGCTGTACTTATGGAGGAAATAGTAGGAGAGCACTATCAAATCACTGATACTGGTTCCATTTCAGTAGGGTCATATGTATTTAGAAACTGGAATCTTGGGGGACATGGTCTTGTTGATCTAAGAAGAGCCTTACAGGTAAGTAATGATACTTATTTCTACACCATGGGTGGGGGTTATGGAGGAGTTGGTGGTTTAGGTATTGAGAAAATTGCTGAATGGGCAAAGAAGTTTGGTTTTGGTCTTAAAACAGGAATTGATCTTTCTGGAGAGGTAGCAGGGTTTATGCCTGATGGTACTCACAGAGACTGGTATCTAGGTGATACCTATATAGCCTCGATTGGACAAAGCGATATTCTTTCCACCCCTCTTCAAGTAAATAATGTTGCTTCTTATTATGCGAATGGGGGATTTTTGTTTAAACCTAAGGTTGTGAAATCAATTGATGGTGTTGAATTGGATACAGAAGTTATTTCGCAAAACTTGATAGATGAACATGCCTACGATGTAGTGAGGGAGGGACTTAATCAGGCGGTTCTTCCAGGAGGAACTGGTTATCCCGTCTTTGATTTTCCACAAAGGCTTGGGGTAGATTTGGGAGGTAAGACAGGTACAGCAGAGTTTGGTGCCGTAGAAAATGAGGTCACACATGCTTGGTTTACAGTATTTGGTCCTTTAGATGATGCAAATATAGCCCTCACTGTCTTTTTGGAAGAGGGCGGCTCTGGTTCAAGCGACGCCGCACCTATAGCAAAAACTTTACTCGACCAGTGGTTTGCCCCTACCGAATAGTTTATACTTTTACAGCCTTGGGCGAAGTTCACAAAGCAAATACAACTGAAGGGGCTAATTTTTCTAGCTCACCTGTTTCTTCCAAAGCAGAGAGCGCAGATATTCCTGCTGCATCTAGTGAAGCAAATTCCATTCTAGAGAAAAACCCTTATCCTGAAGGCTCTCCTGAAAGCATTTCTTGGAGTCCTTGGGAAAGAATTTTTGGGGCAGTTGACCAAGAAGCTGAGATAGTACAACACGAGGCAACAGAAGAGGCGCGACGTGCTGCAGAAATTGCCTTAGAGCAAGTAAGGGAAGAGATTATTGGAATTGCTACAAGTAAGGATAAATTAACCGGTTTAGATTCATTACAGTCTGCCTACTTAATGGAAAATGAAATAAGGCCTAGATTAAGGCAGGCGCTAAGAGCAGAATCTTCTCCCACTTTTCTCTATTTAGATTTGGATGGTTTTAAAGCAATAAATGACACAATAAGCCATGACGCAGGTGATGTTGTGCTTTACGAATTTGGGCAGGCTATGCAAGATGCCTTTCGAGATGAAGATATAAAGCTTAGAGAGGGTGGAGATGAGTTTGGAGCAATCCTTTTTAACGCTGACGCGCATAATAAGGTAGATGGTGTAAATATTGTAAGAAAGCTTAGTGAGAACTTTAATGAGAGATTAAGAGGCATGTCTGAGGTAGCAACAACTCCAAGTGGTAAGGAGATACCTTTCCCAGGTGTAGAAATTTCCAATATGGTTGCCTTCAGCGCAGCCACCGTAGAAGTTGAAACAGATGATATTAGAGATGCTAAGCAAGAGGCAGATCAACTTCTTCAAAAAGCAAAGAGTAGTATCCCGAAGGAGCCTCCCACAGGAATGAGAAAGATACCTCATGCTGTAAAACAGTGGTATAGGGAATTTAGAAATTTACCTCCCGATGTAGAACAAGGTAAGAATTATCTTGTATTAGGAAATGCTCCTGATCAAAGATATCGAATAGAGGATAATCTAGATTTAGAACTATTTTCAAGATAAGACATAACCCATCACTCAAATAGTTTACTTATTTAAAATATGTTATCCGGTGTTTTGCATTTTCTTCCTTTTTTGCTCCTTTCTTGACTCCTATGTTATTCTCAATCAGTGAAGTTAGTCATTGTCGAATCACCTACAAAAGCAAAGACTCTAAATAAGCACCTTGGAAAAGAGTACAAGGTTAAAGCATCCAATGGTCACATTAGAGACCTTCCTAAGAAAGAATTAGGAGTTGATCTCGAGAATAATTTTAAGCCTAAATACACCATCCCCGCTAAAGCTAAAAAGGCCATAACCGCGCTGAAAACAGCTGCTAAAACAGCCGATACCATCGTGCTTGCAACTGACCCTGATAGAGAAGGGGAAGCGATTGCTTGGCATATAAAGGAGATCTTAAAAGCTGATAAGAAACTACCCAAAGACTTAAAGTTTGAGCGTGTGGTTTTTCATGAGTTAACAAAGGATGCTCTTGCAGAAGCATTCAAAGAACCAGGAAAGTTGAATGTTAATTTAGTAGATGCTCAACAGGCTCGAAGAATTCTTGATAGGTTAGTGGGATACAATCTTTCACCTTTATTGTGGAAGAAGGTACGTTACGGATTATCTGCAGGAAGAGTTCAAAGCGTTGCCGTTCGTCTTATTGTAGAACGAGAGCGAGAACGAGACGCTTTTAAACCAGATGAATATTGGAGCATAGACGGTACCTTTGAAACAAAAGATAAGGCGACTTATGTCGGTACTCTAAAGAAGAAAGATGATGAAAAGCTTGATGTGACAAGCAAAAAGGGGTCTTCTAAAATAGAAACCGACCTTAAGGGAGATACCTTTTCTATCTCAACTGTTAAGAAGTCCGAGCGTAAAAGAAAAGCATCTGCTCCTTTTAAGACATCTACCATGCAGCAAACGGCATCAAATGTTTTTGGATTTACAGCTCGAAGAACAATGTCAGCAGCCCAGAAACTTTTTGAAAACGGTTACATCACATATCACAGAACAGATTCTTTAAGCTTAGCCCCTTCCTTTGTTAAGGCAGCAAGGGCCTTTATAAAAAGTGAATTAGGTGCAGAGTATTTACCAGCTAAGCCTGTTGCATATAAAACAAAGGCTAAGGGTGCACAAGAAGCCCATGAGGCAGTTAGACCAACAAGCGTTAAGACCCCTATTTCAGAAATTGAGAAGCAGGGACTGGGCTCTGATGAGATTCGCCTATACTCCTTGATCCTTAAAAGGGCGCTAGAAAGCCAAATAGTAGAAGCTGTATATGATCAGACCTCTATTAAGACCCTTTCCAAAAAAGGTTATGAATTTAGCTCTGCCGGGTCAATTATTAAATTTGAGGGTTGGTTAGCTGTAGGAAAACTTATTGGGCTTACACCTGAAAAAGAAGCCCTCAATGAATTACCAGAAGTAACCGAGGGAGAAGATGTAGATATGGCATCTCTTGCACCTGAGCAGCACTTTACTCAACCTCCAGCAAGATACTCAGATGCCACACTTATTAAGACTTTAGAAGAAATGGGAATTGGTCGTCCGTCTACCTATGCTCCTACTATAACAACCATCCAAAGAAGAAAGTACATTCTTAAGGAGGGGAGATACTTTATACCTGAGGATGTAGCTTATGTTGTTACTGACATGCTTGTAGATCGTTTTAAGAGGGTTGTAGGGTATGACTTTACAGCAGATATGGAAGAGAAATTTGATGCTGTGGCCGAAGGTAAAATAGAATGGGAGCCTGTCATAGCGGAGTTTTTCGGTCCTTTTGAAAAAGAACTTGAAAAGGCAGATAAGGAACTTGATAAGAGGACTGTTACTAAGCTTGGAGAAAGTGAAGAAAAGTGTCCTGATTGCGGAAAGATACTTTTTATTAAGCTTGGTAAGTATGGAAAGTTTCTAAGTTGTTCTGGTTTTCCTGAGTGTGAGTTTGCCAAGCCAATGGATGGTGATGGTGTAGATGAAGATGGTAATGAAATTAGCTTTGGTAAATGTGATAAATGTGAAGATGGTGAGTTTAATCTGAAGCAAGGGCGCTTTGGTAAATTTCTTGCTTGCAACAACTATCCTAAGTGTAAGAGCACCCAACCTTATTTAGATAAAATTGGAATGGAATGTCCAACCTGTAAGGAAGATAAAAGAGCTGATGGGGAAGTGGTGGTGAAGAAGGCTAAGGGTAGAACATTCTATGGTTGCAGCAATTATCCAGATTGTAAGTATTCCTCATGGAAGAATCCTAAAGCTGATGAGGACGGCGATCCTGAACCTGCAGAGTAGAAAACTTTTTGCACATTTTTCTAATTTCACTTTTTTTAAATTTAACCTTAGAGTTTTGTGTTTTTTGCAAGGTAGATATAGGTCTAGTCTCTAGGGAACACTGTAAACCCTTGTACAAAAAATCCCTATATGATACTGTCCATTACGTATCTGCATCTCTCTGGTTTGAAGTATAAACCTGCAGGTTGAGGTTAACGGTTAACGTTAATCAAAAGTTAAAAGGGGGAATCCTCGTAAACTCGTTTGCGCTGCATTCTTCCACAGAAAAACAAAATGGCAAAAATAAAATTACCAAAAGTAGAAGATCTATTTACCGCTGGCGTCCATTTCGGACATCAGGTAAGACGATGGAATCCAAAGATGGAAAAATACATCTTTGCTCAGCGTTCAGGTATTCACATAATTGATTTGGGCGAAACCCACAAAGGCCTTGGTGACGCGGCTGAATTCTTAAAGGAAGTTGCATCCGAAGGTAAACAGATTATTTTTATTGGTACCAAAAGACAAGCAAAGGACATCATTGAGAGTGAAGCCAATAGATCTGGTGCGCTTTATGTAAGCGAAAGATGGTTAGGTGGAACAATCACAAACTTTAGAATAATCAGAAGAAATATCGACAAACTTGTTGATTTCAAGAATAAAAAAGAAACAGGTGGTTTAGACATGTATACCAAAAAGGAAAGACTCCTTATTGATAGACAAATAGCTAAGTTAGAACGATCAGTTGGTGGTGTGGTTGGTCTTCAAGGCAAGCCTGCAGCAATCTTTGTTGTGGATGCCCGAAGAGAAAAAACAGCTATCAAAGAAGCAAAGGTTTCTAAGATTCCAGTAGTTGCCTTGATAGATACAAATTCCGATCCTACAGATGTTTCATATCCAATTCCAGGAAACGATGATGCTATCCGCTCTATTGCAGCGATTACTAAGGTAATTGGAGACGCTATAGAGGAAGGATATGCTTCTTATGCTAAGAAGTCTGTAAAAGAAGCTGAAGAGCGTGCTAAGGCCGCTGAAGACGCTGCTAAGGCTGCTGCAAAAGAGGTAGAGGAAGCTGCAAAAGAAAAAGTGAAGATTACTGGGACTCAATCCCCACATGCCTCCAAGGATATTGGCAAGGAAGATATGAAGAAGGCAATGAAGACCCCTAAAAAGGTAAAAGCTTCCAAAGATGTTAAGAAGGCCAAACCTGCAAAGGCTAAACCTTCAAAAAAAGAATCTAAGTAAAGTTATTTATAGAAAGAACCCATGTCCAAACTAAATGTAGAAGATATAAAGAAACTAAGAGAGCTCACAGGAGCTGGTGTATTAGATATTAAGAATGCTTTATCAGAGCATGATAATGACTTTGAAAAAGCTAAGGAAGAATTAATGGAAAAAGGTAAAGCTATTGCCGCCAAGAAAGCTTCTAGAGATGCTTCAGATGGCCTCGTTTTTACTTATATTCATGCTGGAGGCAAGGTAGGATCAATGATTCTTATGTCATGTGAGACTGATTTTGTAGCCAAAACTGATGATTTCCAGAACTTATGTAAGGAAATAGCTATGCAAGTATGTACCGGGGATTATGAGAATGTTGAAGAATTACTTTCTGATGAATACATCAGGGATGGTTCCAAAAAGATCTCAGATCTTATTACAGAAGCTATTGCTAAGCTAGGTGAAAACATGGAACTTAGGAAGTTCGTTAAGTACACTGTAAGAGATTAACCTTATGTTAGAATCAAATTGTGACGCAATCTGAACTTAAATTAAAATTAGAAAAATCATTCGAATTTCTTCAGGGAGAACTTAACAAAGTTAGAACTGGTAGAGCTTCCCCCGCACTTCTCGAGGAACTAAAAGTTAATGCATATGATTCAAAGATGGCCCTTAAAGAGTTGGGTTCTATTACGGTACCTGATGCTCAAAGCCTTCTTATTTCACCTTGGGATAAGAGTCTTTCCGACAACATTGCAAAGGGAATAAGAGACAGTGACCTTAATTTAAGCCCTGTTGTAGATGGGGATTTGATTAGAGTTCCAGTGCCTGATTTAACTGAAGAACGAAGACAAGAGATGACAAAACTGGTGACTGCAAAAGTAGAAGAGGTTAAAAACTCAATTAGAAACATTAGACAAGAAGCAATGAAAGACATTGACTCAAGATTTAGTGATAAAGATATTAGCGAAGATCAAAAGTTTACAGAGAAAGAAGATACAGAGGAAGCTGTTAAAGAATTCACAGACAAAGCAGTTAAACTCGGAGAAGACAAAAAGTCCGATCTACTTAAGATTTAATCACCTATGTTAACTACATTAATTTTGATTTTAATACTGTCTGTTTTAGTGCTGGCACATGAGTTTGGCCATTTTCACTTAGCTCGTAAAAACGATGTGCGTGTAGAGGAGTTTGGTTGGGGACTTCCACCAAGAGCTTGGGGCAAAAAAATAGGAGAAACTATTTATTCTATTAACTGGTTACCCTTTGGAGGGTTTGTAAAACTAACCGGTGAAGATTTTGATGAAGACCCTAAGGCAGTAAAGGATCCTAGGAGTTTTGCAAATAAGAAACCATCCCAACGTGCAGCTATTTTAGTTGCTGGTGTAGTAATGAATGTGATAGTAGCTATTTTTATCTACTTAGTTCTTTTCTTCATGACCAATTTTAAGACCATGACGTTACCTCTTTTCTTTGACTATGATTTCGCTTTTGGTAACCAAGAAAATACAAATACTGTTATAACTAACTTTGTTGAGGGATCTACTCTAGACGGTGTTGCTGAAGTAGGGGAGGCGATTATTGAGATTGATGGTTCTCCTGTATATAACGTAGCTGATGTTCGAGAGGCACTAGAAGATAAAGATGGTATTGAGGTTTCACTCCTTTTAATGGACATTAGACCAATTGAAAGAACCTTTAGGGGGGTTAGAGCTATACCGCAGGCTAACGAAGAAGGTAATGTGCTTTTAGGTGTAGCACTTTCTCCTGGTTTTAGACTCCACTATCACAACAGAATCTTGGCTGCGCCTCAGCATTCTTACAACATTCTTGCATACTCCCTTTCTACCCTTGGTGGCCTTGTTAAAGAGTCTTTTGAGGCAGGAGATATTGCACCCTTATCGGCAAGCGTATCAGGACCTGTCGGAGTATTTAGCACCTTAGACAGCATTATTGGATTCAGCGGTAAGGAAGCATTGGTTGGAATACTTGATCTTTCAGCCCTTCTCTCTTTAAGCTTAGCGCTTTTAAACATTTTACCTTTCCCAGCACTTGATGGTGGAAGATTATTCTTTGTTTTATATGAAATGATCTCTGGTAAGAAAGTGAAGCCTGAAATAGAGGGAAATCTTCATAGGTGGGGGATGTTAGCCCTTCTTGCACTCATCATATTAGTAACTGTAAAAGACGTTCGAAACCTTCTCTGATATTGATCCCAAAATGTAATAGGTATATACTGAAAAACAGGTACGGTGGCCTTGCATAAGCTATTTTATTGATGTAAGATCATGTCCGTGGTAAACGCCGTCACCACAAAGAGGAAGACGGCGCCGAGTAAAGTAAATGTTCAAAAAGTATTAATAAGTTTGGAGGTGTTTGCATTGGTTCGTATTAAAGTACGACATGGCGAAAGCTTAGAACAAGCTCTAAGAAGATTTAACAAGAAAGTAAATTCAGCTAGAATATTAAAAGAGGCTTTAGCAAGAAGTAGGTTTGAAAAACCTTCTCTTGAAAAACGTAGGAAAGAAAAGGAAAAAGCCAGAAAAATTTATCTAGAGAATAAGTATCGCTAATGTTAAGTAAACTAAAAATTGCATTATTAAAAGCTAGAAAAGAACAAGACGCTCTTAGAGTGTCGGTTCTTGGTTATCTCCTTTCAGCAATTCAGAACAAAGAGATTGCTTTGAGAGGTAAGAGCGAAGAATTTACTGAAGATCATATTGCCGAAGTGATTCGTAAGCAGATAAAACAGCGTAAGGAATCTATAGAACAATATGAGTCCGGTGGTAGGGCAGATCTCGCAGATCAAGAAAAGAATGAACTTTCTGTTTTGCAGGGAATATCCAGTGAGTATCTCGAATAACACCTATATTTCAGTATCTTTAGTAAACGATGATCAGATACGTGAGCTTAATAAAAAGCATCGCGAGAAAGATTATTCTACTGACGTTCTCTCTTTTAACATCAATGAAGAAATGGAAGATGGAAGATTCTATCTGGGTGACATTATTGTGAATAAGGAACAAGCTGGAAGACAGGCTAAGGACTACGAAAACTCCGTAGAAGAGGAGATTTCAGAGTTAGTAGCTCATGGTGTAATGCATTTGCTAGGCGTTCATCATGATGGGGATGATCATTAAGCTTGAACTTGGCCCCCTTTTTGAAGTACCATTAGACTATGAATCCTATACTTATTGCCACATTCATAATTAACGTGATTATATCCAGAACCGTTTTTGGTTTTCTTGGTTTATTTGTGGCTATTGTTGGTTCCGGTGCTACTTATTACTTGGTAAGTAAGAACGGTAGGGATAGTGCACAATACTGGGGACAGGTAGGAGGAATCGCCTTCGCTCACTTTTTTGGAACCATTGCTGTCGCAAATGCTCCCTGGTCAAATCCCTTACTAACAGGTGTTGCCATTATTATGAATCTTTTCGTAGTCGCTATTTTTACCGCTTTAGGGAAAAAATAGTATAATCCTCACCATGCAGTTAATAGTTGGCCTTGGAAATCCCGGAGATAAATATTTTAATACTCGACACAATGTCGGGTTTTTCGTGTTAGACAATTATGCAAAGGAACATAACCTTACTTGGAAATTTGAAAAGAAATTTAATGCAGATGTTATCAAAGAGGGAGATTTAATTCTGGTTAAACCTCTCACCTTTATGAATAGGTCAGGGGAGAGTGTTTCAAAGATTATGAATTACTTTGAAATTAAGCCAGAGAAGCTAACAGTTATTCACGATGATGTGGATTTTGATGAAGGAACAATCAAAGAACACTTTGCTCGAGGTTCTGCAGGGCACAAAGGGGTTTCAGATGTAATAAAACATTTGGGAACAAACGAATTTAACAGAATTCGCGTAGGTGTAGGACGTCCCACTAATCCCAATATTGAAACAGATGACTGGGTTCTTATGAATTTTGATTTAGAAACCCTTAAAATATCCTCAGATTTGATTAAATAATTCTTTGTACCACATTGTCATATTGAACCTCCCAGTTATAAATGTATACTTTATTCATGCCCCGAACCCTGCCGGCCCTCCGGTTTATTAGCCGTGATTGCTTGCGTATGGATGGGGATTTTTTTAGTCACAGACTTAGAAACCTGCCATGTTTTATACAAAATACAGACCACAAACATTCAACGAAATAGCAAAACCCAATGACGTTGCTTCTGCATTATCTAATCAAGTTAAAGCAGATAAGGTAGGCCATGCCTATCTTTTTATTGGTCCCAGAGGTACTGGAAAGACTACCACCGCGCGTATTTTGGCTAAAGCACTAAACTGCGAAAAGCTAGATAAGAATGGGGATCCTTGTGCCAAGTGCGATACCTGTGCTGCTATTACAACCGGAAATTATTTAGACTTAATAGAGATAGATGCTGCTAGTAATAGGGGTATCGATGATATACGAGATCTCAGAGACAAGATTAAATTAGCTCCTTCAAACGGCAAACAAAAGGTTTATATTATTGATGAAGTACACATGCTTACGACTGAGGCCTTTAACGCTTTGCTCAAAACTTTGGAAGAACCACCATCCCACGCTAATTTTATTTTATGTACAACTGAAGAACACAAAGTACCTGACACAATTAAATCTCGATGTCAGGTTTTTAAATTTAAGAGAGCAAGTGTACCCCAGTTAGTTGAAAAGTTGGGCAATATTGCTAAGGCTGAAAAAGCCAAGGTCAAAAAAGAAGATTTAGAAAAGATAGCTAAGGCTTCCTTAGGAGGTTTTAGAGATGCCGAAACCCTCTTACAACAGGTTGTAGAGGGAGAAATGGATGTAGATTCATTCATAGGAATAAGTGATAAGCAGGAGTTCATTGATTTTGTAGAAGCTTTGAATGCTAAGGACTCCAAAGAGGCTATTAGAGTGATTAATAAGGTATATGAGGATGGTATAGAGCTTCATACTTGGTCATTGGAACTTCTTAAGTACCTCAGAGATTTACTTTTCATTTCCGCAAATGCTTATGAAGGCTTAATTGATGTACCAGAGGATGTTTTTGTATCTATGGAAGAGCAAGCATCAAAGCTTGATTCTGTTGAGGTTGTTTTAATGCTAGAAGAGTTCTCAAAGGCAGCCAATTTAATTAGAAGCTCCTCGATAAGTCAGCTTCCTCTAGAGATTGCAGTTGTGAAACTTTGTAATGGGGGAGGGTTGGTTCTTTCTACCCAAGGAAACCCCGGGGGAGGCACAAAGCCTTCCACAGGAGGTAGTGGTGGCCCTCAGAAAGCTAAGAGTAAAGGTCCTGTGAAGCTAAACACTAGTTCCTCTTTAACAACTCAGTTTGAGCAGATAGAAAATGCTTGGACCGATGTTTTGAAGGGCGTGGTTGTTCATAATCATGGAGTACAGGCGCTTCTTAAAGCTACAAAGCCTATTACTTTAGATGGGAATGCCTTAGTTTTAGAGGTTTTCTATAAATTCCATAAAGAAAGACTCGAAACCCCTAAGAACCGAAAGATAGTTGAGCTAGTGCTCTCAGAAATCTTTGGAGAGGATATCTCCCTTGATTGCCATCTAAGTGATGAGAGACCCGCTCCTAGGACAAAGAATGAATCGGGCGAACTCACTGACATGAATATTAAAGTTTCTAGTGATATTGGGTCAGGTGACTCCTTATTAGATGTTTTTGATGGGTCTTTGCCCCTTTAGGTACAATGAAAATCCCTAGACCAATAGAAAACCTTATAAATTCTTTCGAACGGCTTCCAGGAATAGGTCCTAAGACTGCCCAGAGACTTACTTTTTATCTTTTACACTTTCCTCAGGAAGAGTTGCAGACATTTGCTGACAGTCTTACCAGATTAAAGATTGATACAAAACTTTGTTCAATCTGTAAAAATGTTGGGGAAGAGGACCCTTGTCATATATGTTCAGATGATTCCAGAGAAAAGAATTTAATAATTGTTACTGCCAGCCCGTTGGATGTGTTTGCTTTTGAGAAGGTTGGCTTTAAAGGAACCTATCATGTTCTACATGGTGTAATAAATCCTTTGGAAAACATTGGCCCTGATGAGATTTACATAAAAGAACTTCTTCTAAGACTTAAAGAAGTAAAATCAGAGTCTTTCGGAAGTGCTGAAGAGGATATTTACTCAGAATCCATGCCAGGTGAGACCTCTGAAGGTCAGGTAGAGCTTATACTGGCAACTAATACCAGCATGGAGGGTGAATCTACTGCTATGTATCTCTCAAAGCTAATACGCGATAGTGGTCTTGGTGAAGACAAGGTAAGAATTACCAGAATTGCTCGAGGATTGCCTGTTGGGGGAGATATTGAATACGCAGATGACATCACTCTAAGCCGCGCCCTTGAGGGCAGGTCTAATTTCTAACCCTAGAGTTTTTTGCTATACTCGTTTTATCGTATTCAAGAAGTGAGAGAATAAAAAGGAGAAAAGTATGTGGCCAGGGCTAGTAATTTTGTTATTAGTTGGTGTGCTTTGCGTTTTCATCGCAAGGCTTGAATGGGAATGGACATGGCTGTTGATTTTGGTTGTGCCATTGTCTGGGTCCCTTTTGGGAGGCAGTCTACTCTATAAATGGATGCTCGATGCTGTTCCTTACGCTGGGGGTCTTGGTGAGTTTTTGATTGGGCTCGTTGCGTTTGTGGTCGTTGTTGTACTGACCTACTATATTGGGTATTGGTCCTTTGGTAGCGGTGCAAACTTACAATCGAATCCATGGTTGTCCGCTCTTGAATTTGTGTGGGCATACATGGGTACAACGTTACTTGCTGCTTATGCAGGCCATTACCTCGTCAATGTTATGCCAGACTTACCAATACCTGGGATAATTTTTCTGATGGTGGTAGTGTACATTGTTGTTGTCATCGTCAATCTCATAGCCGCCTGGATTGCAGACCCGAATGATATGTAACAAGGGACGAGACTTATTCTTTATTACCTGGCGGTATACCCGTATCGCCAGAGTCTCACTCCTTCTTTGTATTGAGTATCCGAAGGTAGTTTAACTTTTAACCCCCTAGTTTTTTGCTATACTCGTTCTATCGTATCCAAGAAGTAAGAGCTAAAAAGGAGAAAAATATATTATGAGCGCTCTTTCTATTCCGTTAGTCTTGCTAGTCCTGCTAATCCTGGGATTTATTGCCGTACTGCTGATGCGTTTTGGTGAATTCTGGTCCCTATTAGCTGGTCTTCTGCTCGCCGCTGCTGGTTCGATTTGGGCAACCTTCCAGGTTTGGGAACGTATGCTTGCCGTGTTACCTTTCCATTGGTTTGGCAGTCTGCTCGCTCTTGTTTTGGCAGCATGCTTAGTCGCTGCTGGCACTCATTACTTGGGCGTTTGGTCGTTCGGAAAAGGTGACCCGTTGTGGTTAGTTACCCTTGAGCTTATGTGGGCATACTGGGGAGTTACAGCAGTTACCCTGTTTGCCGGGCATTACGCAGCGTTATTGTTGCCGGGTATAGCTATTGGCGGGCCCATTGCATTAATGGTGGTGGTGTACCTAGTGGGAATGATCGTCAACCTTTTTGCTGCCTTGTTTGCCGACCCCGACGCCCTTAATGAGGATCGTATGGGACCTTGATCTTGTTGGGTAAGAAAGTTGTGAGACATCTTTCTGTTTGGCTCCGGCGGTAATATACTTTGCCGTCGGAGACCTACATACTGCTTTGCATTGAAAAAATCTTAGGATAGAATACACAAGCAATGAAGATATATAACTCTTTAACAAAAAAAGTAGAAGAATTTAAACCCCTTAATCCAGACTCAGTCTTAATGTATACCTGTGGCCCAACTGTTTATGATTATCAGACTATTGGTAATTTTAGAACCTTTGTTAACAGTGACTTTGTAAACCGTGTTCTTAAATATAATGAGTATAAGGTGAAGTTTGTAATGAACATCACAGATGTCGGGCATCTAACAGGGGATAACCTTGGGGATGCTGATACAGGTGAGGATAAACTTGAGGTTGCAGCTGATAGGGAAGGCAAAAGTGCCAAGGAGATTGCAGAATTCTATACTGGGTACTTTATGACAGACTATGAAAAATTAAACATCCTAAAGCCTGAGAAATTTACTATCGCTTCCGAATATATAAAGCAAATGTTAGATATTATTAAGACTTTGGAGACAAAGGGTCTCACCTATAAAACATCAGATGGTGTTTATTTTGATACTTCCAAATTTGAAAATTATGGCAAGCTTGCTGGTACAAAGGTAAGCCTTGTTGAAGAGGGTGCGCGTGTTGAGACCAATCCTGAAAAAAGAAACCCTACAGACTTTGCTCTTTGGAAATTTTCTCCAGATAGCAAAATGAGATGGCAAGAATGGGACTCACCATGGGGAAGAGGTTTTCCTGGATGGCACATTGAGTGTTCTGCTATGTCTCTTGATGAGTTAGGGGACACAATTGATATTCATATTGGTGGCGAGGATCATAAAATGATTCACCATCCAAATGAAATCGCCCAAAGTGAGGGGTCCACCGGAAAGACCTTTGTGAACTACTGGGTTCATTGTGCCTTTCTTAAGGTAGATGGCGGTAGAATGGGAAAAAGCGTTGGTAATGCTTATCTCGTTGATGATCTTGAGGCCAAAGGATTTAGTGCTTTGGATCTAAGATATTTTTATACAACTGCTCATTATCGAACGAAGCTAAACTTCACTTGGGAAGCACTTCAGAGCGCCTCAAACGCTCTTAAGAAGCTTTATTCATTAGTTGAGAGTTATCATGAAGATTCTGAATCACAGCTTGCTACAGAGTATCTCAACAGGTTTGATGAATCAATTAATGATGATGTGAATATGCCACAGGCAGTAGCTGTAATGTGGGAGATGTTAAAGAGTGAAATCCCTGAGGGTTCAAAGCTTAAGACTTTAGCAAAGATGGATGAAGTCTTGGGATTAGATATTGATTCACACATTGGCTATGAGGTTCCAGAGGATATAAAGAAACAGGCTAAGATCAGATGGGAATATCGAAAGCAGGGAATCTGGGACAAAGCAGACCTTTTACGCCGTCAGATAGAGGAAAAGGGTTATGAAATAGATGATGGCCCCACCGATTATAAGATTAGAAGATCCTAGAAATATTACTCTACATTTCTCCAAGTTATAGTGTGTTTTCCAAAGAAGTCTTTTAGTTTAATTAAGAACTTTGGTTCATAGATAAAATCCTCGGAGGGATCGTCATCATTATTGGTTCCTTGAAGCGTTCTTTTGAAGAGAAATTGATCCGCACTGAACAACCCATTTAGTACTAAGGTGTTGTTTGATTCTCCTTCACCAACATCATATGCGGTATCAAAAATACCATCAGAGAATATTCCTATTTGTATTTCATCTACATTCTTGGCTATGTTCACATTGCCACTAACAATGAATAGGGCAGCGGTATTAGAGGCAGTTGTGATATCTCTTGAGATTGTTAAATCTCCGTCAACGAACACTACTTGCTTGAAAGTGTTGTTATCATAGTCATTGGGGAGACTTTGGTTATCGATTTCATAGTTACCACCAATATGATAGGTACCATCGTTTGAAATCAGATCTTCATTTGTTGCAATCTCGGTTTGGTTGCTAGTAAGTGCCCACCAGTCAGCATATGATTTCGGTGAGCTAGTTGCAACGTTAGTTAGTTCCCAGTCTGTGGATGTTGTGAAGAAATCAATTGAGGCCCCGCTTGATTCAATTAGACCATCTGTATTGTCTCCTTCTGGTTCTGAAAGCATGTCTATGTTTTGATTGCTTCTTACAACACCTTCTCCTCGTAGTCTTATCCATGGGCCATTAATACAAAAGTCTTTGGTTACGGAGTTACCTGCTAGATCCTCTGCAAAAAATCTCACTGTCTTACAAATTTTCCAGTTGCTGTTACAAAAGTCAGTCTTAGGGGTTAGTAAGAAGGCACTATTAGCACCAGGGCTAAATGGAGGTGTTATAAGAATGGTCCAATCATCGGGTCGCCAGGTGGAATTGCAGCTTAAAAGCCATGAGTACCTTCCAAACCCGGTTTGGGTTTCTGTTTTATATTGGTATTTATCGGTAAATACAGATAGTCCTGAAGTTGCGTCTTGAACATTTGTGTAAACATATAATTCGTGGGAAGACCCAAAGAAGCCGCGGAGAGCTCCAGAACCATACCAATTTCCTGGAGGTGTTAGATCCATTTTAAACTCAATACAATTTACCAAAGGACCAGCGCATGAGTGTGCTTCCATGTTTCCTGCTGTGTCCTCAGCATAGTATTCAAAGGTATGGGCTTCATTATCAGATCCAACTATTACAGATGTCTGAGACACTTGTAAGGAGGAATTTAGAACTACTGCATCTGCCCATATAGTCCCTGTTCCTTCAAGGCCAATATCAATGTAAATACCAGTTGCTAATTCTGGTAAAACTGTGAAATCCAGTGACAATTTAGACCATCCTGCTGTTCCCGTGAGTGTAGGGCTTACTCCTAGAAGGGTAATTACTTCGCCCCCTAAACCATCGTCTGCAATTGAATATATCTTAAAATATGCGGTTTCTACTACGTTTTCTGTCTTCATATATAGACTTGCCGTCATGTTCTCATAGGCCCCTGCTACGCCAAATACAGTCCTATTATTGATTCCGTGCCATAGCCCAGGAGTGAGTGTTGTGCTTGTAATCTTTGCTGCTGCAGGTGCATAGCTTGGTGCGTTATCTAGAAGGTCTTGGGAGTAGACGGTGTCTACATCAACCAGGGTTGCTTCCCAGCTGGCAAGCCCTGAGGTAGTTAACCCTGCTGTATCAAATGAGGGATTTGGCGCTAGGTTTAGAGTGTCTTGAAATTCAACTGATTGCCAAGAACCTTGGTCTACACGGTAGTGAATGTAGTGCACACCACTATTTAAATCGGTTGATGAAAGATCGAATTGAACAGGGGATACATACCATCCTGAATTTCCATCTGGGGAGGAAGGTGTCTGTACTATAGTTGTTGTTGGGGGAGTTATGCCTGCAAAAACCACATTACTTGTTAAAAAAGCAGTTACAAAGAAGCTCGCAATTGTTGTTAGGACCTTTCGGGGCATTGTTTAAATGATAGCATTTACGAACTTGACATAAGTACCCTATAGTTATATAATGACCCCAGGCTTAGGTTAAAAGAAAAACTCCGGGTGGAGTCCCTTCCAAGGTGTTTAACTAACCATGGGTTCGAGTCCCACTTTGCCTGCATTAAGTCATTTTCAGAAAAAAACTGAAAATGCAAAAATACCGCTCTAAAAGGAGATTTTGTACGTGTAAAACCATCTTCCGTAGAATACTGAAGATGCATGTATTCGCCTTAAAACCTTAAAAAAGGGAAATGCCATGATTAAGTTTAAGCATTAATTAAAGATTACATACACTCTAAATAGATACCTGCGGTGAGCGCCTCGAAACAGCCTGTGAACAATTATAAATTCACAGGCTGTTTTACTGTTTAATAGACTTTTTATGGGGATGATCGGCTTCGACAGGTGAGAATGCGCCAATCAGCTGTTGCTGTGAAAGGGTAAAAAGGCTTTACTTTAAACCTGATACAGTGACTGAAGTTAAATCTTCAAAAGCGATAGGTAGCACTTGCTTGGACCTGGGTTCGATTCCCAGCATCTCCACCAGTCTTTTGCTTATTTAACAAGGTTAGGGGTTATATCTGCTAAGCAGGTTTTCCAAAGTTACCTTCAATTTTTTGTAGTCATCTTCAGTGAGCTCTCGTGTTATATCGAAATGAAATCCTAAATACCATTTTTCTAATAAGTCTAAATAAGTTTCAATAGATTTCTTTAGTGTGTATTTCCAGTCAGCAAACATCATTAAACCCCGTGCAAAGCCTAACATTGTAAATGCTTCCATTTTGTCTGCATCTGAAAATATCTTTTCATCTTGGGTTAACTGTCCTTTTTCATGTTTTTTTATTAGATTTGTAATATTTTCAATTTTGTCTTTGGGAAAGTTTGGAGTTTCTTTAAGTATTTTTTTAGTCAATTGTGCTCCTTCTATATCATGATTATCTAAATCTCTGCATATATCGTGGAATAGTGCTGCGGTAAGAAGGGATACTTCATCTCCCTGTTCATGTTCTAAAAGCTTTTGGACATTTTTATATACGCCCATAGCATGAGCAAAGTCATGGTAAAACTTATCTTTCTCCATGTGCTCTCTAGATATTATTTTTAAGTCTTGCATCAATTTTGCATTCATATGGGTATTGTACTGTATTTAAAAATTATGAGTTTAGAATTATAGGCATTTTGAGAGTTTGAGTATTTCTTGAGGTGTTGGATCCTTTGTTATTACAAGTTCTTGCGCTCTTTCCATTCCCACCATCTGTGTAGCGCAATCAATTTGCTCAGGAGTAACATTTTCCTCCAGATCTTCTGCAAGTCCAGTAAAGTCTCCTGTATCTAGCATTTCCTTTTGTGAAGGCGTAAAACTGGTCTCCGGAACTATAGTTTCAACTGCTGTTTTTGCTACATAGGATTTTAGATCGCCTGACTTAACGCCTTGGTATACAAAAAAGATAACACCAAGCAATGCAATTCCTATTAGTATACCTATGGTAAGAAAAATTAGTTTTAGTATCTTTATCACTTTATCCATCTTATAAATTATACACAGATTTAATTCGTATCATATCTTCTTAAATCCACCCGCTTAGTACAACAATACCCATAATTATCATAATTATTCCAGCAATGAGGTGTAATGTTTTTAATTGTTTTTGGCGCATTTTCTCAGCTTTTGCAGGATCAAATCCTTTATAAACTGCCCATGTAATAAGTAGCATGGGGGATACGAAGATCAGGTTATAAATAAACAAGTAAAGCAAAGCTTTTGATTGTAAGACCTTATCTGCCAGCATTCCCAATATGACAATATAAGGACCACTGGTGCATGGTAGGAGGAAAAGGCTTATAACAAATCCTATCCCAAAGGCTCCTTTAGGGCTTGTTACAGCCTGTATTAGTCTCTTTAACTTTGGTCGCCAGGACATGGGAACCTCTAGTAGGAACCCTTTGCCATACCAAAGCCAGTCTTTGAGATTAAATAGACCTAGTATTATTGCCAACCATCCTACTATTTTAAAAAAGATGCCGGATACTTCTCCCAATGACAAAGCTTTGTATAGACCTAATCCCATTAGGAAGTAGGAAATGAAGATTGATGAGGCAAATGCGAGACCAGTCTTAAGTGCCTTTTGTGGATTCCCCCCAATTAGAATAGTGGACATTAGTAGTATCAGGACAGCAAATGCGCAAGGATTTATTGCATCAACTATGCTAGCGGCAATTACAGCAGGAAGCGTTAAATTGATAGTAGATTTTTCTTCAACAGCTTTTGGTTTCTGTATTTCATCATTTAAGTATTTATCTGCTTCTATTTCAAAGTTTTCGATAATGGGGAGACTTCCTATTAGGGCTTTGTTTCCGATCACAGCAGTAGGGACTCCACTTTTCTGCGGTGCTATACCAAGGTTGCTCATGAGTTCTGTAAATAAAAGAGCGTTATCACGGTTGAAGTATATTTCCCTTTGGTCAATTGGGTATCTATTGTAGATATTTTGTTCGTCAAAGTAATTGTGTACTTCTGTACAGTGAGGGCAACCATCTCCATAGAAGAAATAGATCTCAGACTCTGCTTTAACGATGTTAGAGTTTGAAGTGGCGGAAGTGAAAACAAAGAGGGAAGTTAAGAATATGATTAGTTTTAGTTTGTGGGATAGGTTACGCATCTTTATATTTAATCGTCAATTTTAATGGCCTTTCCATTAATTATCCCATCAGCTAGTTTTTTGTAAACCTTATCTAGTATTCGAGCAAATGTGGATTGGGAGATGCCCATACTTTTTGCTGCCTCTATCTGTTCTAAGCCGTCAACATCATGTAATTTTAAGGCCTCTATTTCGTCATGTAGTATTACTACTTCTTCAAGTTTTTGCATAGGAACTCCTCTTGGCTTGAAGTAATGAGTATTTTGTTTGTGTCTTAAACAACGGTGTATTTTTGGTCTTGGCATTGAGTAAACTTCTTTCAATTTTATAACTTTGTCAGTATACATTTACGAGGAGTCCCCGCCCAAAGCACCTTTTGGTGTTATGGTAGGGGATTCCTTCTAAGCTTCCTTGCTCATCTTCATTTCTTCATTTTTTACATTTTCCAGTTCTTTTTCAAGAGCCTTTCTGTAATCAGCAAGGGAGTTTGTTTGAGATTTATTTTTTCTCCAGAAGAGGTCTCTTTGACCTTTTCCTTTCGTTGCTCTTCCACAAGGGCCAAGGCCTCTACCGGTCATTGTGCCTTTACCTAGGGGGCCTGTGTTATCAAATCTTGGCATTCTTTTCACCACCTTTCATATAAATTGTTATGAATATATACCCATTATATTACAATTCTACGGGTAGTCAAATGGTGTAAACAATTATGCGCTCCTCTACTTTATAAAGTTCTACATCGTTGCTACAATCCCACTGTTATGCAAATAGGAATCATAGGACTTCCAAACGTAGGGAAGTCCACACTTTTTAATGCCTTACTAAAGAAACAAGTCGCTCTTGCGGCTAATTACCCATTTGCCACTATAGAACCTAATATTGGAATTGTTGACGTTCCTGACTATCGCTTAGATAGATTGGTGGAAGTGGTGCAATCAGAATATGGTGTCATGAATGGAACAAAGCCTATTCCTGAAAAGATAATTCCTGCTGTGGTTAAGTTTGTTGATATAGCAGGGCTTGTTAAGGGTGCCTCTGAAGGTGAGGGCCTTGGAAATAAGTTTTTAAGTCATGTTCGTGAAGTTGATGCCCTTGTTCATGTGATTAGGGACTTTGAAGATGAAAACATCGCTCGTGCAGGATCCGTTGATGCGGATAGTGATAGAGAGATTATTGAGACAGAGCTTGCTTTGGCGGATATACAAATTTTAGATAAAAGGATTGAGTCTGAACAAAGAAATGCTCGAAGTCAGGATAAACAAGCAATAAAGAAGCTTGCCGCCTATGAAAAGTTAATGGTTGCTCTTGCAAAAGGGGAGTTAGCTTCCACAGTTTCTTTATCAGACGACGAAAAAGTGCTAGTTCGAGATCTAAATTTGCTCACTTTGAAGCCCATGATACATGTTTATAACGTCTCCGAAAGCGCCGCGGTCACGGCCTCTGAACACCCTGAGGATACAAATAGTGTTCAATTATCGGCTAAACTTGAGGCTGAATTATCTTCCCTTACTGATGAAGAACAAGAAGAATACCTTAAAGAACTTGGTCTTCATGCATCAGGTCTTGATAAAGTGATTCGCAGAGGTTACGACATCTTGGGATTGCAGACATTTTTGACTGCAGGCCCTAAAGAGGTACGTGCTTGGACTGTAAAATCTGGTTTCTTTGCTCCTCAAGCCGCAGGTGTTATTCACACAGATTTTGAGAGAGGTTTCATTTCAGCTGAAATTATTGGTTTTAAGGACCTGGCTGAGCTAGGTGGTTGGAAGAAAGCTAAGGAAAAAGGAAAAATAAGAATAGAAGGTAAGAATTATGTGATGCAAGATGGCGATGTCGTGGAGTTTAGGTTTAGCGTTTAACCTATTGCAAACGCCGTATCTGTGCTGTAATATCCACCTGTTCAGATTATTCTAGTTCGCTTGGATACATCGTGTGGACTAGTTTCTCCGAAAGTACTATATTGTAGTAGTACCAACGGGAAAGCCGTAATAACAATGAGAAAATACGAATTAATGACAATTGCAAAAATAACTTTAGGTGAGGATGGCGCTCGCGCATTATCCAATTCTATTAAAGATCTTATTTCTTCAAACAAAGGTAAAACACTAAATAGTGACTTCTGGGGAAAGCGTAAGTTTGCTTACGAAATTAAGCATGATCAGGAAGCTTTCTATGAGGTAATAGAATTAGAGATGGATCCTTTATCCATCACAACTTTAAAAACAAAGCTTAATCTAGAGGAAAATTTAGTTAGATACATAATTAGCGCTACCGAGTAGCTGAAAGGTCAGGAATGGCAAGAAGTGTAAACAAAGTTATATTAATCGGAAACTTAACCAGAGATCCTGAGTTAAGATATACCCCACAAGGGCATGCCGTTTGTACCTTTGGTATCGCTACAAACCGGGAATGGGTAACTAATGGAGAGAAGCAAGAATCTGCTGATTTCCATAATATTGTTGCCTGGAATAAGCTCGGTGAACTTTGCTCCCAATTACTTAAAAAGGGAACAAAGGCATTCTTGGAAGGTAGAATTCAAACCAGAAGCTGGGATGGAGATGATGGTGTTAAGAGATACAAGACAGAAATCGTGATTAACGAAATGTTAATTCTTACGCCTAAGGGAAGTACTGGTGAAAGTTTTGGAAATGCACCTTCTAGTGATGGTGCAAAGTTTGAGGAGGCTTCTTCTGAGATGCCTTCTGATGATGAAGGAACTGGAGAAGATATTTCTTCTGAAGAAGTTCCTTTTTAGTAAGTAAAAAATGCTTAAAAAGAAAAAAACAAACAACAAATCAAGAAAAAAAATAAAGATTCCTAAGTGTTACTTTTGTGAAAGTGACAGTAATCCTAATTATAAGGATACTTTGGTACTGAGAAGATTCATTACAGAACGTGGAAAAATCGTTGCTGCATCAAGGTCTGGAATCTGTAGCAAACATCAAAGAACTCTTTCTAGTGAGATCAAAAAGGCTAGATTTATGGCCTTAATCCCTTATACCGAAGGTCACGCACTTTAATCATTCTTAGCTGATCTCCTCCTCAAATCTAGTCAAACTTGTTATCATATTTGTATGCCCATACTGTCCATTTATGTGGGAGAGTCTCAGATCTCCGTATTAGAGTACACCTCAGGTGCAGACTTTAAGTTTGCGACCTATCCTTATGTTTTTCCATACGAGATTTATCAAGATGGTTTTAACTCTGAAAAATTTTACACCCAGGTTTTAAGGCACTTAGGTAAAACAGAGGGTATTGATATTGAGGCTGACCCAATTCTTTTGGGAACGGTTACAGGCGTAGCCCCCGCTATAAAGCACACCTACAATTTTTCCGTTCATGAAGCCCTTTCCTCGGTAGAAAGCTATTCTTGGACACTTGTTGAGAATTTTGTAGTTATGAATGAAAGAAACATGTCTTCCTTCTATCCTATGAAAAAGGACCTAACCTTCTCGCAACCAAACATGGTTAACTATCTCTCCAATAAGAGCTTGTATCCACATATTGCACCATCTAGCCCAGACACTTTTAAGTCAGAAGATGTTTTGTCTAAAAATCTATCTGCTTCAATGGGAGCCTCGGTTGCTACAGAACAACCTATGATATTTACTGGTGGCAGATTTGCACACTTTGATGAAAATTCAGTAGCATCCTATTTGTTAGCTTTAGATTTGTTAAGAACCCCTGGGGTTTTTAACGTACGAATAGATCCTTCAAATAAACTACCTCTTATTGGTCTTTTAAATACCTATCTTCAAAGCAATGAAGCCTCTGATAGCGGTCAGGAGCCGGCAGATATTGATGAGGCTTTTGAGGATGAATTTGTAACCTTGGGGACTGTTCTTAATTCTCCTGGGGGTGCTGAGATATTGTTTGAGATGGAAGCAGGAAATTCTCAGTTTGTAGACATAAAGCCTAATAGGTTATTTATCTTTCCACTTGAAAAGACATCTAGTGCTCGTATCGTGGTTGAAGGTAAGTCCATTGGTCATATGGAGAAAAATGTTCGTGGGGGAAGTTTGGGATTTGTAATTGATACTAGGGATCAGACAGCTTCTGATTTTCTAACCACTTCTTCAACTCAACACAGTGAATGGGTAAAGGTAATTAATGAGAGGATTAAGGCTTTCTAATGTATATACCAATCATACGAAAAGTTATGAAAACCAATGATGTATTTGTAGAGAGAACTTTGCCTCGCAAAGGGGAGCTTGTAGCTAAAGAAAAAGAGGTGGTTGAGCCTTTTACTAAGCTTGGAATGACCAAGGTCTCGTATGGTAATTTGCCCCTTCCCGCTAGACTTAGAGTCACCAAAGGGAGAGCAGTTGGAAGCTATTTTTATACAGGAGATACATTAGGAAAAATTGGTTCAAAAAAAGTGATAGCACCTTTTGATGGTACTTTGATTGAGCAAAGTGGTGGGGGATTTCTATTTAATCAGGAAGACAGAGATTTTTGGTTACTATCAGGGGTATGGGGAGAAGTTGTTTCTGTAGTAGAGAAGAGTTCCGCCCTCATAAGGACGCAAATGCTTGATGTAAAATTGGCTATTGCTACTGATCACTCCTACTCGGGAGAGTTAATTGTTTTTCCCAATCCTTCTGAGTTATTAGAAATGCAATATCTTCAGAAGTTTTCAAAAGATTCCTTTGGAAAGATTATTTATGTAGGACATCATATTAATGAGGCCCTAGTGAAAAAGGCTCACGAGCTTGGCGTGGCGGGATTAATTGCGGGTTCTGTTGATAGGGATGCTTTAGTAGCTGCTAAGAAAACCGATCTTTTTGTGGGTGCCTTTTCTGGATTTGGAGTAATACCAACTCCTGATTACATTTTTGATATTTTGAAGGGAGTCACAAACAGATATATTTTCTTGCAAGGAAATAAAAATTTATTGAGAATCCCGGCAGAAAAACCATATCCTACAAAGGATATAAGACCAAACTCTTACACAGGACAGCTTCGCTCTGTTAAGAAGGGCCTTTTGGTACAAGTCTTTGAGGAGCCGTTTTTTGGGTGGACTGGGAAAGTTCATTCTATGCAAGGTAGCTCAGTTCAGGTTATCATTGACGAAGGTCGAGATCCTGTTAAGATAAAAATTCCGAGCATAATCTCGTTAGAATAACCAATGATGAATCAAAAGACACCGCTTCAAAAATTCCACAATATATTTATTACCTTTTTGCTTGTACTGAGTGCATTTTTCGGTGGTTGGTACCTTGGAAAAAGAGGGTATATTTACGAGGTTCGGAAGAACCCCCCAAAACTTGAAGTAACGAACAGATACCCTAATGATACTAAGATTGATTTCGCACTTTTTTGGCAGGTTTGGGATCTCCTCGAAGCAGAGTATTTAGAGAGACCAGTTGATGGTCAGGCCATGCTTTATGGAGCAATTCAGGGAATGGTTAATTCTCTCGGTGACCCTTACACATCCTTTTTACCTCCTGAGGTAAATGAGACTGTTCATAATGCACTTAATGGAACTTATGAGGGAATAGGTGCGGAACTTGGTCTGGAAGACGGACGTTTGATGATAGTGTCTCCTTTGGATGGTTCTCCTGCATTAGCTGCAGGTGTAAAAGCAGGAGATAGGATAGTGAAGATTGAAGATGCGCCTACTGTTGGAATTACCATTACAGAAGCTGTATCAAAGATCAGAGGAGAAGCCGGTACCATAAGCTCTTTAACCCTTCAGAGAGGTACAGAGGAGCCATTTGTGGTACGTATTAAAAGGGGAAACATCGTTATCGAAGGTGTTAAGTGGGAGGACAAAGGTAACGGTATTGCATATATAAGGGTAAGTAGATTTGGTGAAGATACAAATAAGGAATGGTCCAAGGTAGTTGCTAAGGTGAATGTTGAGATGGACAATCTTGATGCAATAATTCTTGATGTTCGAGGTAACCCAGGAGGTTATTTACAATCAGCAGTTTTTCTAGCAGGGGAGTTTTTTAGAAACGATACCGTAACCATTCAAGAGTCAGCTACCGGAAGCAAGTCTCCTTATGACACCACAAGGGTCGGAGTTTTAGAAGGTCTTCCAGTTTATGTACTAATAGATGGAGGAAGTGCTTCCGCTTCTGAGATCCTAGCAGGGGCTCTTAAGGACAATATTGGAGCAATTCTTGTAGGCACTAAATCCTTTGGTAAGGGCACAATTCAGGATGCAAAGCAGTTTGATGACGGCTCTGGTGTTCACATAACTGTAGCAAAATGGTTAACACCTGATGGGGTATGGGTACATAAAGAGGGTATTGAGCCTCATGTTAGTGTCGAGCGTAATGCAGAGGATATGGAAGCAGGTATTGATGCTCAGCTAAACAAAGCAATAGAACTTGCAACTCAGGGTATAATTGAAGTGAAGGATATACCATCTGAGGAAACTGCCAATGAGTGATCAACAACGTAAAGCAATCTCAATTATCATAATAATAGTTTTTCTAGCTACTATTTTGTCTCCTGCGAAAAAGCCAAAGGAGCATAAAGAGTTTTCTAATGATTTTGATATAGAGATCGGGAGAGTTACCGATAAGTTTGAGAGCTTCTTTGAAGAAGACCCTATAATCCCATCCATAGTTACAAAGGAGTTAATAGAAGAGGAATCTTCAGTCATTAATGTAGTAGAAAAGGTGTCACCGTCAGTAGTATCTGTTGTTGTTGAGACCTTATTATTTGATCCTTTTTCTGGTCCTTTTGCCTCTGAGGAAGGTATTGGGACAGGTTTTATAGTTGCTGAGACTGGGATAATTGTCACAAATAGTCATGTTGTTGACGATCCCTCTGGAGAATACAGTGTTGTTTTAAATACTGGGGAAACCTACATTGTAGAGACTGTTCACCTTGATGAAGCTACTGATCTTGCCATTTTAGAAATAAATGCTAGGGGACTTCCTGTTGTAGATTTTGGAGATTCAAATTCTTTGAAGGTTGGTCAAAAAGCAATTGCTATTGGAAATGCTCTAGGACAATTTTCAAACACGGTTACTACAGGTGTGGTATCAGGTGTAGCAAGGGAGCTTAATGCTTACGGTAGATATGATGAAATCAAAACTTATGAAGGTGCCATTCAAACGGATGCTGCTTTAAACCCAGGAAACTCTGGTGGGCCTCTTTTAAACTCTGTCGGTCAGGTGATAGGAGTTAATGTGGCAACCTCCTCCGGTGCCGATAACATAGGCTTTGCTATCCCTGTTAATACCTTAAAACCGATCCTTGAGTCCTTTTTTGAGGAAGGTCGTATTGTTCGACCATTCTTGGGTGTTTCCTATACAGTGATTACTGAAGAGATCGCAAATCTAAGAGACTTCCCTGAGGGGGCCTTTGTTTCAAGAGTCCTGGAGGACACCCCTGCTTTTGAAGCAGGAATTGAAAGAGGGGACATTGTTACCTATATAGATAATTACCCAGTAAACGAAGATAACTCTCTTAGTGAGGTTATTAATAGGTTTAAGGTGGGTGAGTTTGTTGAATTGACCGTGGACCGTGATGGTGAAATATTAACCCTTGGCGTTACTCTTGAAGAGTCTCCTGAAAATCAATAATAGTGATTCATTTCTTACTGCCTCCTGTATACTTTTTTCATGCATCTGCCCGATTTCCGACAGCATAAATTCAATATATTACAGGGCTTATTTTATGCTGCGATGCTTATCTCAATCTTCTTTGTCTTGTCCCGTCAGATCGCCCTAGAAGCCTCTATGGAGGACTTTGGTACTAAGTACGCTAACTTAAAGATAACTTTAAAGAGGAGATGTTTAAGGACCATATATTGCTTCAGGAGAGGTTTGCACTTCAAGCTGCGGTCAACAGTTTGCAAGTTGAGCTGGAACAAACCTTGGCTCTTAGTGAAACCGAAGAGCTTATTAAGATTCAATCCATTATGGATATGTATGGGGATTTCAAAGAGAAGTTTTCACGAAACACTGATACTCAACTTGATGTCACTGCGTATGCAACAAGTATTGCTACTTGGGGTGAGATGTTACTTGAAAAAGATTTAGATACTATCTTGTCTGCAATGGAAGAATCAAACGTAGCTCTTGATGCATCATATGATGAGTACATTGCTTCATTACCTCCTCCACCTACATATTCTTCTGCCGAAGGTTATAGCTATGTAACTGTTGATACGAGTAGAGGCACCTTTGGGGCTCATTTAATCAAGCTTCCTATGTCATCTGTCCGCGTGGTCACGGCTTCTGCGGCTGATAGTGATTGTGGTGATAATTGCCCTACAAAATCTTTATCTCAACACGTTTCAGACAATGGGGGATTTGCAGGGCTGAATGGCTCCTACTTTTGTCCACCTGATTATAGTGAATGCAGTGGCAAGGTGAATTCATCTGACTATGCCCTTTATAAGAGTAGTTCTGATAAGTGGTTTAACAAGGATGCCCTCTCTTGGGGTGATACTGGTCTTGTCACATTTAAAGGAACGGATGTTAAGTTTTACAAAAGATCTTCAGATTATGGGGGTGGTAGTGTTGATGCTGGCATGTCTAATTATCCAACCTTACTTCAGGGAGGAAACATTGTAATAAATGAAGATAAGATGACTTCCTATCAAAAGACAGCCAGAGGTCCTAGAGGTGTAATAGGGAAGGGAAATACTAATCTTTATCTAGCAATTATAAATGGTGCTACAGTGGTGGATGCAGCTTATGCGGCACAAGCCATGGGAATGAAAGATGCTCTAAACCTTGATGGTGGAGGCAGTTCCGCTATGTATATTAATGACGGATATATTGTAGGTCCTGGTAGAAGTCTTCCAAATGCTATTGTTTTGACCCGTTAAATGTATATACCCGCTCCAATTTTTCGAAGCGGGTATAAGATTGAGTTGATCTGTTTAGCGAAGTAGCAGGATAAGCGAGATGCTATTAAAAACTGACATCCCTACAAATACCCATACAACCCACCAGTCTTTCGATCGAGCATAGAGAAGTGCTAACAGCGCGGTCGCAATAGCCCACAACAGAGCGGGCCAGATTGGCGGATCAAGTACTGCCACCACTGTCCCAATCAAAGACATGGCTAAGGCAAACCAGGGAGATTTTGATTGCACCCAGGTTGTGCTTGGTGCCGGGCTAGTATTGGTTTGGCGAAGAATCTTCCAAGCGCGCCGGCTCGGGTAGAGCTTCAACTTCAGCACACTTTTCAAGACCGTGATCTTGCTTTCATCATCATTGCAGCATGAAAGGGTGATTCCGCCTTCAGTGATAGCACTGTTACCATGTACCGCTAACACGCGATCCCAGCGAGGCCAAGGCCTGCGGGGAAACCCAGTTCCTGCGCCAATGCGGATTTTCTGTCCTGCGCGTAACCGACTGATATCAGTCATAAGTCATACCTCCTCAATATTTCATTTGTATTGAATTCTCTCTTTACGCTGGCGGATTATATCAGAGGCAACAAGGGATGACTATAAGTCACTATTTAGTCGGGGCATAAAGAAATATCTTGTGGTTTAAAAAACAGTTCGTTATATTGGACGAGCTATTTTCGCATTTGTGAGGATTTTACATTGATTATCATGTGGACTATAATCCCTCTCAAACTTATCCAAATCAGATATCTATGGCTATAGAAAAGGAGTATTTCATGCCATTAACTATTTTGCTTATACCTGCGGAGACTTCAGAAGAAGAAAAGGTGTTCATTCGTGATACTGGCGCTACAGCCCTTGCTAAGGCAACGGGAATTCCAGAAAAGAACTGTCATACAGTATTTCTGAGTAGCCTTCTGAAAGGTAACAATGGTCCTTTTTCTAACATGATCTTCGGTGTTATCATCACAGGATTTTTTAAGTGGTGGAAGACCAAGCAGATGAAGGCAGGCACAACCGCAATTGCTAAGGTGGTTCATAGCGTTTTCAATCAATCGGTTGAGATCTTTGCACTACCCGTTCCTGGTAAGGCTTCAGGCTATTTGAAGATTGACTAGGTAGTTTGTGGAAAATGGAGAGACGAAAGGCAGTCAAAAAAAGGGCTGCCTTCGTTATTCTTGCAAGGTTTTTAGTATTTTGTCCAACTCACCATCCATTACTTTTTGTATATTTCCAAATGATTTCTTGATTCTATGGTCTGTGATTCTATCTTGAGGGTAGTTATAAGTTCTAATCTTCTCACTTCTTTCACCCGTTCCTACCTGTCCTGATCTAAGATCGGAAATACTCTCTACCTGCTCCTCAAGCATTATCTGATAAAGGCGTGCTCTAAGGATTTCCATGGCTTTTTCTCTGTTTTTAAGCTGGGTTCTGGCTTCCTGACACTCTACAACAAGCCCAGTAGGGTTATGTTTTAGTCTTACTGCAGTAGAGACTTTGTTAACATTTTGTCCTCCCTTGCCTCCGCTTCTATAAAATTGTTCATCGAGGTCTTCTCTTTTGATTTCAACAGTGATTGGGTTAACAATAGGGAGTACCGCAACCGTTGCAGTTGAAGTATGGATCCTTCCAGAAGACTCAGTTGTGGGCACTCTTTGTACTCTATGTACTCCTGACTCCTTTTGTAATAGGGTATAGACGTTCTTACCCTTTATCTCTGCGGAAACGGTTTTTATACCTCCCATTTCAGCTGTTGTTTTGGAAGATTCTTCAAAATGCCAGCTAACCTTCTCCCCATATCTGATATACATACGATATAGATCAGCTGCAAAGAGAGCTGCTTCGTTACCACCAGTTCCTGCTCTGATTTCCAAGATGGCTTTGTTGGGATTTATACTGTTTTCTGGGTCAAACTCTTCGCTTGTTGAGGTGAAATCTCCACTCATAGCGGATACAGAGTCTTCAAGTGCTTTGATTTGGGCCTCAAGCCCTGTTATTTCTTCAGTAACAAGTACCTTCATTTCCTCGTCAGAGGTTTCAAGCATCTTTTTATTATCTTCAAGTTGGGATTTTAATCTGTCTATCTCGTTTTGCAGGCCGTTTTCATGCATAAGTGGTTTCCAATATGAGATTTTATCTATCTACTGGTTTTTTCGTGCTTCGGAAAGCATGTCTTTAAGAGACTGAGGGGATTTACCTTGTGTTTTTTTGCCCTTTTTCTTCTTTTTGGCTGAACCTGGTCCAACAGCTTCCATCTTCTTCTGGAATTTCTCAATTCTTCCTTCTGTATCGATGAATTTCTGTTGTCCTGTGAAAAATGGGTGGCAATTACTGCAAATATCCACGGAAATTTCAGGTAGTGTAGAGATGGTGGTAAAGGAATTACCACATGCACATGTTACCTGAGTGTCCTTATTTACCTGTGGATGAATATCTTTCTTCATAACGTTTGCGAGTATATCAGGATTTAAATTTCTCCGCAATGACAACGCCTACTGCTATAACCACTGCGCCCACTGCCATCTGTTGAGTAGGTATTTCACCTAAGATGAGAAAGGCTGCAGGGATGTTAAAAAGTAGCCCCAGATAGCTGTAAACGGCTGTTTCTTGCGCTTCTAGGTACTTTAAGCCCCATTGATAAACTCCGTAAGCAACAATTGAAGATAGAAGGGCCATGTACGTTATTCCAATTAAGGCATTTGTAGTAAAAACAGGGTAGTAGTTTGTGGTAGTAGCTTCGACAGCTGCTGCTGGGATGAAAAAGGCTAGCCCTACAAAAAATGAAAGAGCTGTGATAGTAGCTGGTTTGTAATCTTTGGATAGTTTTTTGATGCCAAACTTTTTAAAAATGGAATTTAGCTCTTTTGAATCTTTCCCAACCAATTGTTTGCCCAAGATTATGTATACCGGCCAGCTCAGGTTGTACAAAATGACAAAGATATTTCCAATCATTCTTTCCCCACCAGTTATTGAAAATTTCTGTCCCAATATTGGGCCCAAAACAATATAAAGGGTACCTAAGAAGGCTAAACTCATTCCAAATATTTCAAGTTTTGTGATCTTCTCATGGTAGAAGTACCTTCCAGCGAGAAATACCAGTATGGGTCCTATGGAGCCTATGAGAGCCACATCTAGTGCTGATGTGAATTTTAGGGCAATGAATATAAGAGCAATACTGGCTTGGCCAGCTATGCCTAAGAGAACAATTCCAGGTATATCTTCTTTTTTGACTGGGTCTTTTGTAAGTTCATATGCTAGATAGGGGAGTACAAGAAGTCCTACGAGTAGGAATCTAAACAAAAGAAATGTAAAAACAGGTATATCGTTTAGAGCAAGTTTTGTAATAGGTCCTGCTACGCCCCAGATAAGTGCGGAGAGTAATATTGCACCGTGGGGGAGTAGAAAGGTTTTGGGCAGTTTCTTTCTGTTCATTTGCAGTTTACGATTTCTTCCAGGAAGCTGTCTAGGGATAGGGCTTTCTGTTCACCTGAATCCATGTTTTTTACAGTGATGATACCGTTTTTAATTTCTTCCTCACCAATTATAATTACGTTTTTAATGCCTTTTTTGTCTGCATATTTTAGTTGTTTATTTAGCTTGGTGTTGTCCTCTAACCACATTTCAACATCAAGACCACAGTGTCTAAGCTTATGTGATACCTCATAAGCGATGTTTTTGTATGCAATTTCTTCACCTGGCCAGACTGTGACAAAGTATTCCACCTCAGAAGGTAGATGAGGCATTAATCCCCAGGAATCTAGGAAGTTTTTAAATGTTACATCTCCCATTCCAAAGCCAACACCGCTTAGGTTTTTCCCGATGAATAATTCAACTAAGTCGTCGTATCTGCCTCCACCGTACATGGCGCGCTTATTACTTGGGTTGAGATCGTACTGTTCGAAAACGTTACCAGTGTAATAATCAAACCCACGCATAATAGTAGGGTCGTACTTAATGTATTTTTCTTTTCCAGTTTCTTTAGCTAGCCTGAGGATGTCTTTAACTTCTTTAGCTCCTTTAGAAGTTTTAACTAGTTCGTTTATTTTTGGTTGAGGATCCTTTATGAATCTTTTAATTTCTTTGACTTGTTCATCTGTGATGTCGGCATCACCTTTGAGTAGCCCATCAAATTCTTTATGATGAATCTTTTTGATCTTGTCTATGGCTTTACTTACTCTTAGCCCTTGTTCTGTGGATATTCCAAGTGATTTATAAACGTCTTCAATTAATCTTCGATTTCCAACTCTTATTTCAAACATTCCTTTTCTTGCACCGACTCTCTTCATGATGTCGATAGCAATAGAACAGATTTCAAAGTCAGCTTCCACACTATTCACTCCAAAAACATCTACATTTAATTGGAAGTGTTCTCTTAATCTTCCTCTTTGAGGTTTTTCGTATCTCCAAAGGTTTGGAATTGAGAACCAGCGAATAGGAAGGGGGAGTGTTTTGTGCTTTGCTGCTACCATTCTAGCCAGCGTTGGCGTCATTTCAGGTCTAATAGCAACCTTTCTTCCGCCTCTATCTTCAAAAGAGTATAGTTGCTCGTTTACAATTTCTTCACCACTCTTTGCAGCGTATAGACTAAAGGCTTCAAGATAAGGACCATCATATTCCTGATATCCATATGATTTGCAGACTTCACGCCATACACCGAAGATGTAGTTTCGTACCTTCATATCATCGGGGTAGAAATCTCTGGCCCCTTTGTAAGGTTGTGTTTCAATGTGTCCTTGTGATTCTATTTTCATGTACCTATTTATAGTATCTAGCTGGGTGTCAGCGCGCAACTACTTGTGTAAGTGCGCGCTGAAGAGTGGGGACCGCAGCCACCGAAACACCTATGAATGGTGGTCATCTAGCCTCCTTTTAGTTATCTAGTGTTCTTTGCCGTATATAAGGATAAATACTGCAAAATCTTGCCCCTGCTACTTGAAACATTAGAGTTCTTTGCACCCAAGAGTCTAAATTTGTACCCTCAGTGCTAATTAAGATTGCTTCTGCAGCCTCAATCAAAAACCCTTGTTCTGCATACGCTCTGATTTTAAGCGTGGCAATTTCCTTTAAGATTTCATCGCTTGGCACATTTCCAACGTAATACTTCTCAAAGGTAAATCTTTGGAAAGCAATTTCTCGTTCAAGCATGTCTTGTGGTATTTCTACTTCTCCATCAAACACGCCAATCTCCATCAGACCTAGGCTTTCCACTTCCAGAAGTTGTGGGAAGTACTTTGAAAGCTTTGCTTTTAAATCTTGTGTATACCTTTCCCTTCGTTCATCAAGTATTTCTTGGTTTAGGATTATTCCTGATGGGGGTCCCTTGTAGGTATCGTATCCATTGTCACCAATCATAAAGATTAGCTTTGAAGGAATACCTACCTTCCATAACTCTGTTAGTAGAGTTTGCATCTTAGGGATGCGTGGGAACACTAAGCTATCAGGTGCAGCGTCCACTGGCATGTAAAGCTCTTTGTTATCTAGTTCTAAGTATTTTGAGCGCATCTTAGGGCACACAAATACCATAAAGGTTAGATAGCCATACTGTTCAAGCATTTGCTCTAGCTGTTCTTCCGTAGGGAAGAATGGATTATCATTTAAACGATCCAAGGAGCGAATTACTTCTAATGCTGCTTTCATTGATACACCTCCTTTCAGTGTAATATTTAGTTTTTGTCTCGCTTTGTCATATTTCATAATTTTTGGGGCGACCGACGGGACTTGAACCCGCAACCCCTGGTTTCACAAACCAGTGCTCTAACCAATTGAGCTACGATCGCCATAAAACGCAAAAAAGCCCTCATTCACTACTACGTATCCAATGGATACATAATAATGAACGAAGGCTCTTAAAAAAAAAGAGACCCCGCGGTCCCATCATTATTCCAATAAGCTATGAACTTATTAGCACTTGGTCCCGACTCTGCGTGGTGCGACATCAGGTGTTTGATTTTACGGTTAAACTTCCGTCCAAGATTGTGATTACTTTTTCTCTTGGCTGCTAAGAAAACGTGTTTGGTAGGGGATTAATAGCGGCTTTCACCATTCCGCTTCGCTGTAATTAACCGGTCACTACTTACTAGTTTTTCCTTAAACGCATTGTAAATATTTGGTTTTCAATGAGGTCATTGTACTTGGAAATTACATCCTGTCAAATCGAAAAATGCTGCATTTACTATCTTCGCTGCTCAGATTCAATGTGCTACTATAATCCCATGGAAATTTCATTCATTGCACACACATGCTTTAAGATCAAAGGAAAAGAGGCCTCTTTAGTTATAGATCCTTACGATTCCAAAGAAACTGGATACAAATTACCTAAATTAACAGCAGAAATAGCACTACACTCACATGACTATGATTTTGCGGACAGAGTTGAGGGTGCTGATCTAAATATTTCAACCCCAGGAGAATATGAAACAAAGGATATCTATATAGAGGGCCTTTCAACTTATCGTGACAGCAATAACGGTGCTGACAGAGGGCCAAATACTGTGTATCAGATCCTTATGGATGACTTTAGAATCTTACATATGGGTGCTTTAGGACATGAACTAAAGAAAGAAACTTTGGAAAAGATTGGGGAAATTGATGTATTGATGATTCCCGTTGGTGGAACTCACTCTATTGATGCCAAGCTTGCTACAAAGGTTATTGCATCCATTGAACCTGGTATTGTAATCCCAATGTCTTACAAGACTAAGGAGACAAAGGGAGCACTTGAAGATTTGGATAAGTTAAAGAAATTCCTAGACGAAATGGGAGTTGAAAAAGTCACAGAAGTTGATAAATTAAAGATAAGTAATAAATCAGATATTCCTGAAGAAACTCAAGTTATTGTGATCACACCCACAAACCAGTAACTTCCGATAAAATTTAAGGACAGGGAATAGTAGTTTATGGCACAACAAAAGTCTGCAACAGATATTAGTGTGGGAATTCCTCCGCACGACATAGACGCCGAAAGATCTGTCTTAGGCGCCCTCCTTATAGACTCCGACGCTATTGTTAAAGTTGTCGAATTTTTACGCGCAAAACATTTTTATAGAAACGCGCACTCAAATATTTATGAGGCTATGCTTAATCTTTATGAGAAGCGTGAACCTGCTGATCTTATTACAGTACCTGACGAATTAAAGAGACTTGGATATCTAGAAAAGACTGGGGGAGTAGCTTATCTAACAGAGCTTGTTAACAGTGTTCCTACAGCAGCAAACATTGCCCACTATGCACACATTATTAGAGATCACTCCATAAGAAGATCTCTTATTAGAGCTTCTGCTGAGATAAATGAGATAGCACATTCAAACGAAGAGGTGGATATCATGCTTGATGAGGCAGAACAGACCTTGTTTACTGTTTCTCAGGATAAAGTTAACCAAGATATTATTCACATTAGCGAAACTTTGGAGGTAACCTTTGAAAGATTAGATGAACTTAGTAAGACCAAGGGAGCTATTAGGGGAGTTCCAACTGGACTTAAGCAGTTAGATAAGATGCTTTCCGGACTTCAGGAAGAAAACCTGATCATTCTTGCTGCAAGACCCTCTGTTGGTAAATCATCTTTGGCGATAAACATTACTCAACATGCAGCTACTACCTATAAGAGGGGAGTTTTGTTGTTCTCCTTGGAAATGGGTCATGCTTCCATAGCCGATAGAATGATTTCCGCTCAAGGAGATATAGAAAACTGGAGAATTACCACGGGTAACTTGGAACCAGAGGACTTTGAAAAATATTCAATGGCAGCTGGAGAACTTGCAGAGGCACCTATCTATATTGATGATACTCCCGGTATTTCAGTACTTGAGATGAGGACTAAGGCAAGAAGGCTTATGATCGACAAAGAGATTGATCTTATTGTGGTTGACTATCTTCAGCTAGTTAAGGGTAGACATCTTGATAGCAGGGTCCAAGAGGTATCAGAGATTTCTCAAGGTTTAAAGAATTTAGCTCGTGAGCTTTCTGTTCCTGTTTTAGCACTTTCACAGCTTTCTCGTGCCGTTGAACAACGTGGAGGAGAGAAGAGACCTCAACTTTCTGATCTTAGAGATTCCGGTTCTATTGAGCAGGATGCCGATATCGTAATGTTTTTGTATAGACCTGATGATGAGGATAGAGATAACCTTAACCTTGTAATAGCTAAGCATAGAAATGGTGCAACAGGGGATATTCCAATGTTCTTTAAGGCCGATAGGACAAGGTTCTTCGAAGCTGAAGGCGACCGCCAATAAATACTCCAATTTGACTAAATATACCCTATAGGATAGAATACGGCCCTTACTCTTCACTAGAAAAGGAGACTCCATGAAGAGCTCTAAACGGTTATTATGGACCGTCGTTTTATGCGCAATTCTCGTGTCTGGCCTTTCGGCCTGCGAACGTGCTTACGCCCCCGTGGACGAAAGTACTCAGCCTGAGGTGGTGGTAATTGAGGCAATTGATGATTACCTCGCCAATTCTGTAGAGGAAGATCCTGTCAATCCTTCTGCGGTTTATGAATTGCCTGATCAGAGCGTCGTCTACGTCTGGAATGTGGCAGTACACGTTTGCGGTTCCATTGACCCGGATGCGCATTGCTTTACATTTCTTGAGGCTGATGAAGATTTTACCGCAGAAGTCATCGGCGATAATCTCAAGGTCACATGGCATGACACGCATACGCTGTGGGTCTATTCTGATTTGACTGCCCAATACGAAGGCTCGCGCGGATCACCTGATGGATTTACTTCGGTTGATCGTCCAGAGAGTATGCAGTAGCCCTAGATTCTCTTTGGTTAGTTTTTTCTTAGCTATAAAAAAAGCCGCTTTGTATAAATGAAGCGGCTTTTTCACGTTTATTGCCTTTTTTGACATTAGTTCTCTCTCCTGTTCCTTAGAACACTATTTGAAAGTCTTGAGTTCGAATTATAGTACTTGAGAATATGCTATAGGTATAACGTCTGGCAACTCCAATAATTGCCAGACATTAGAAGGTTATTGTTTCTATAATAGTCTTTGCTGACTGCTATAGCCCGTATAGATCACTCGCCCTTTTAAGACATTAAAGGTAACCAAAGCTTCTTTGAATACTGGGGTATTCACAGAATTGTTGAAGCGTTTTTTACCTAATTTGACCAGTTTTTTTGTTTTTCCAGTACCGATGTTCACTATGATGAATTTCAAACCGATCTTTGTAACCACTCCAGTAAATCTGGTTACTGTATTAAAAGCGGCGACTGTTGGGCCATGGCTTAGCGATTTTATGCTAACTAGCATGGTCACACTCCTTTTTGTTCTAGGAGAAGCCTTATTTACTGCATTCTCTTGTTTAAGTCTTGTTTCCACTTAAACATAGAGTGCTAAAAAGGGCAACTGCATGATAAAATCTCAGGTGTAACCAATACCTGGGCGAGTGGCGGAATTGGTATACGCGTTGGTCTCAAAAACCAATGGGATTTAATCCCGTGGGGGTTCGAGTCCCCCCTCGCCCACCAAGTGTTTGACAAGTAAATAGTATTTTGGTTATATGAATCAACCTTGGATAACACTTATAGAGTTTAGTAACTGAACTTTGTAAGTGCTACCTAAGTAGGAGGGTGATCCTTAGCCCAGCCCGTAACCCGGAAAAAGATTGATCGGCAGTTAGCTGATGAAGAAGCCAAGCGAACGTACCCCGGGAACGATTCGTGAATACCTATATAGGAAGCGCTAGGAGGCATCGACCGCACCAGTTAAGATGGCATTTATTTGAACACGCCATGTCGATGCCGAATACAATCTATCAGGCGATAGGAAATTAATTTTCTTGTCGCCTGAAATATTTTTAAACGTTAAAAAGCACCCGAAATTTTCTCAGATGCTTTTTTATGAATACAGTCTTTCCAATTTCTTATGATCGGATCTGCTTGTGCAACCGATAAGCAGGGACAGTAATTATGCCGAATAGTAGTATCCGCAGAATGTTGGTCACATCACACCAGCAAAACGGTATGACTACTGCAGTTGCACCCGGTACTTCTGCAACGCTAATCCCAAATGCCATGGAGATCACTGTAATGATCGTTGTGATAATGAGAAGAATGAGCCCGGCGATAAGCGTGTGATACCACGCATATTTTTTGTGCCAGAAAAGCAGCATGTGCAGAATGATACCTAGTCCCAAGTTTGTGAGCATTTTTAATGTCCTTTTTTTCCTATCTAATGTGGATAAGGCCCCTATACTACCAAATTTTCCCCTTTTTGTTAAAATAACTCAGTCATGGTTGCTACAGAATTAAAGACAGGAAGAATATTCCAAGAAAACGAGGCGCCTTTTCAGGTTCTAAAATATGAGCACATTAAATCTGCAAGAGGTGGTGCTAACGTTAAGGTAAAGGCTAGAAATCTTATTACAGGATCTGTTTTAGAGAAGTCTTATTTAGCAACAGCAAAGATAGATGATGCTTTTGTGAATAAAGAAAATGCTCAGTACCTCTACAATGGGGGAACAGGGTTTATCTTTATGAATCCAACCACCTTTGAACAGTTCACCATTCCTACTAAGGTCTTGGGTGAAGCTACTAAGTTTCTTAAAGAGGGCGAAAAGGTACAGGTAATGTACTTTGATGGTAAGCCAATAACCGTAGAGCTTCCAAAGACCATGATATTTGAAATTGAATACACAGAGCCTGGGCATAAAGGAAATACCGTAACCAATACTTTTAAGGATGCAACACTAGACAACGGAACAGTTGTAAAAGTCCCAACTTTCATTAAAATAGGGGACAAGGTTAAAGTAAACACTGTCTCCGGAGAATACAACTCTAAAGCGTAGACTCCATAACGCCATGAATGCACTACCAGCAACAATAAATATAGCCAATCTCTCCTTTCATACCTATGGAATCTTTATTTTATTTGGATTTCTTCTTTTTACATTTGTGATTTGGTCAGAAGGTAAGAAGGATGGCTTTAATGAAGAGAAATTGTTTGATTTGATTCTTATAACAATTGTTAGCTCGATTTTATTCTCAAGAGCTGCTGGGATTTGGGGCACTACCACTTCAGCAGGGGAGTATTTCACCAAGTTTTATCAGGTTTGGAACCCCGGATACAACTTTTTAGGTGCTATGTTTGGCTTTCTATTTCCTATCTACGTTCTTACTAAGGTCTGGAAGTGGTCATTCTACCGAATTGTTGATATTTTCGCTCTGGGAGCATCTCTTGGCTTCTCAGTCATCCTTCTAGGGTTTGTTGGGCTGCAACAAAGGTTTGAATTTCTGTTTGGTTTTGCAGCTTGGATATTTTTATATGCTTTGATTGCAAATATTCGTAACAAGAAGATCAAGTCGGGATATGGATTTAGCCTATTCTTGCTTGTAAATACCTTGTTAGGGCTTGTTTTCTTTAGAGATCCTAGTAATTTGATCTTTTATGTATCGTTAGTTACACTTGCTACAGCAGTTTTTATATTTAGATGGAGGAAAACAAACTATGACACAAAACTTATCACCAGAATTATTGAACGAGTTAAAGAATTCCCTCGACGAAAAAAAGATTGACCTAGATAGAGAGTTGGTTCTTTTGGCTAAAGAAGATTCTTTTGCAGATCCAGACAGAACTGTTGGTAATGCAGAGGAAGCAGATGAAGCTAGTGAAGAAACCTCTCATATTGAAAATGATCTTAAGGAAGATGTAGCTAATAAGTCTTTAGGTCTTGTAGAGAAAGCCATAGCAAAGATTGAAGCTGGCAATTATGGTATTTGTGAAGTCGGTGGGGAAGCCATCGGTGAAGATAGACTTAAGGCTATGCCCGAAGCTGAAAACTGTGTAGCTCATGAAAAAGCTGATGAAGCGGTTGAAATAGCTGAGGATATTGTAGAAAAATCTGAAGAATAACGTGCTTTTAGATACTGTCAAAAACTGTCAGTACATCTTTTACCCACATATAACTAAGAACGAGTTCATTATAGGTTCATTATTACTGTTAATATCGTTATCATGGTATTTATTCAAGCAGGCTGAGAGTAGAATTGAATATGTTTTGACTGGGATTGTCCTAGGTGGTGCTTTTGGTAATGTTTTGGAGCGGTTTTTATCAGGATGTGTGACGGATTATCTAAACTTTTTCGGACTTTTTCACTTTAACCTGTGGGATTTGATGATAAGTGGGGGTGTATTGATATTTATATCAAAATATCTTATAAAGAATATAGTGCCCACTAGACATGTACAGTCGTAGAACAATACTTTTAACATTTATTTTGCTCTTTATATGGTGGGCGCTTATACACCTAACCTCTTTCCATTCGGTATATTCTGTAGAACAATTTGGGTTTGCAGTGTGTATCTTTTCAATATTTGGATATCTGCTTTTGATTTTTGCAAAGGGTGTGGGGGGAAAAGCCCCAAAAGGAAGTGGTCTTGTTTTGTTGGGATTTATTACTGATGCTTTTTTCAGTTATCTCGGATATTCTTTCGATATAGCAAATCTTCAGTTTCTTGTTTTGTCCAATTTTCTAGTTGTTTGGGGTATAAGTGTTGTATTGAATCCTGATAGAAGTAGAGACGTTTCTCTGCAAGGGGCATTTTTACTAGTTTTGTTTGTTGTGCTACTTTCAAGTCTATTCTCCGGAACTCCTGTAACCACTTCGGGTTTTGATTCATACCGTTTTATTCTGTTTTATACCCCGTTGTATAGGACTAGCATTGTTGTACTTTCCCTTCTTTTTTTACTAAAGGAGGGGCTAAGAAATGCGGGTATTTGGAAAAGTTCTTTTAGTGTAGGCTATTCGTTCCTTTTATTAGGGGATTTGGTGTTTTATAGGGGTTTTCTTGTGGGTAGCTTATTATCTCAAGGTTCTCATTATTTCCTGGGACTTTGTGGGGTCTTATTTCTTTTGTTGGGGGTTTCTTGGATGAGAGAAAACCCTCTTAGTGTTTTCGATATTCATGGCCCTAGCATTACATATTTTAAAACCCGTTCACATAAGGTGCCGATTAGCTTGAATTAATTATTACAATTAGTGCTAAAATACCGCTGATGGCTCGCGAACAAATACAAATTATCTATGAAGACGAACACTTATTAGTGTTAAACAAACCCTCAGGAGTAGTGGTTAACGTTTCACATACCTCCGCACAGGGGACGTTGCAGCAGTACCTTCAAAAAAAGCTAGCCAAAGAACTAGAACTTGCCGATCCTACAGGAGAATTTTTTAGCAGAGCTGGTTTAGTACACAGGCTTGATAAAGAAACCTCAGGAGTAATCCTTGCGGCCAAGAGCCCAGAGGACTTTGAAGCCCTAAAACAGCAGTTTATGAGTAGGGAAGTAGTGAAAGAGTATGTTGCCCTAGCTTTAGGTGTAATTGAAGATGAAATCTTTGAAATTAACGCTCCTATTGGAAGAAATCCCAACAAAAGAACAGCAATGGCAGTAGTTTCTGATGGGAAACCAGCCACGACTCGTTTTGAAGTAGTGGGGGAGGAGTATATAGATGATATGAAGATGACATTAGTGAAAGCTTTCCCTAAAACAGGCCGTACACACCAAATTAGAGTGCATTTAGCCTCTATGGAACACCCTATTGTGGGGGATGACACATATGCTGGAAGAAAGAGAAGTGTGATCACAAGAAGCAGATTCGGAAGACTTATGCTTCACGCACATAAAATAACCTTTAAACACCCGTTTACAGAAGTAGAAGTGACTTTTGAGTCCCCATTACCCTCAGATCTCAAGTATTAAACGCAAAACGACCGCTATCCCATAAAGAAACAGCGGTCATTCTAACCCGATTGTGTGGGTTAATAAGGGCGGAAAAGCTGAGCAGCCATAATAATCAGTTCAGCCAACACTACTGCTCCCATAACGATGCGGAGACCAATGTAGTACAGGTATGCCAAGGCCGTCAGGATTACCAGTCGTCCATGGAATCCTGTGTCCAACCGTCAATAATGGGCTTTGTAGCCTGCATGTTTACATCGGCATGCATATGCTCCATATATACGGCGGGCGTGGTTGCTTGGCATCCGGGTTCATAATCGACCCAGGCACGGATTAGCAAGGTTTTACTGTCCGTAATGTGCCAATCCTTGGTGGAGTAGTCTGTCGAATACTCCGTAATGATTGCAAAGCACTCGCCGTCAAATTCGTGGCGGAATTGCAATGCACCACTTTCCAGATCATTGGTTAGAAGCTCGGGCGGAGCACCGATATCGTGCAATGGTGGGCTACACGCAAACGACATGAGCATCATAAACAATAAAGCAAGATAAACCTTCCAATTTTTCATTCTATTTCGTCTCCGTTTCTTGGTTTTTATAAGGCCGGCCCGCATTATATCACTGCTATGGGATGGTATCAAAGCGTAACTACAGGTCATATTGTGGCATCAACTACAGGGTATGTATTTCATATGCCAAAATATACCCGAAGGTAAGGCATGAAATGTCATGTTGGGTATGGACTTTGTGCAAATAATTTGCATAATTAAAGTAATGCCTCGAAGACCTGCCCAAAAGTCTAAAAGAATATCAAAGAAGCGTAAAAAAGGCTTTTCTTGGAAAACCCTCGTTAAATCAAGCAAAACACAAAAGAAGATCAAGAAGGGTGCGTCCGTCGCACTTTTGTTTACTGTCAGCATTTCTTTCCTTGGAGGAGTGTGGCTCTATAAGTCACTGACAAAGCCATTTGCCTCTGCAGACTCATCTACTGCTTTTGACATAAATAATGAGGACATAGTTTCCCTTGCCATTGTTTCTGTAGATGACATAAAGGCATCCCCAGTTAAAACAGATTCCGTACATTTTTTAATATTTGATAAGTCAAAAAAGAAAGTTTTATCTTACGAAGTTGCCCTTGATGTTAAAACAGACATCCCTGGGAAATTAGGAGTTGAAACCTATTCTAAAATTCTTCCGCTTGGAATGATGTCAGACGACAACCTTACATCGGGTGCTAAGCTTCTAGTTTCGTCCCTAGAAAAAGATTTTGCATTTAACGTTGATCGATACCTCGTAGTAGAGGAGAGTGTTATAGGAGCTCTTTTAGAGACCTTTGTATATGGAAGTGGAAATAGTCTTTTGGAATTTGAAATCTTACAAAGATTAGCCCTTTCGGTTGATACAGATATCACAATTTCTGAGTTTTATAGCCTTTTTACCTTTGCTAGGTCCCTTAGAGAGGACAGATTCATTGTAAACAAGGGATATAACGACCATTTTGCGGACATTGAGACCTTAGATGAGGCTATTAGAGATATAACATTTGATTCAGTAGTCTCTAATGAGAAGGCAAGTGTAGGCGTTCTAAACGGCACAGATATTCCGGGAGTTGCTTCCTTTGCTTCTCGAGTTGTTCGAAATGCTGGGGGTCATGTAATCTCAGCATCAAATGCTTCCAAAAATTATGACGAAAGTATGCTTGTAGTGGAATCAAATGATCTTGCCATCGTAAAAGAGATCCAGAAGTTTTTTAAAATAGACAATGTTGTCATCAAGGGTCGTTCTGGCCTTAATGAAGGCGTTTCCGATAGGGTAGACGTTACCCTAGTCCTCGGATTTGACATCGCCGAAACCCTCTGAGATAATGTCCCCAGTCTCTCTCCTTTCTTACTCTTCGCTCCAAATATGGGCGAAGGGTGTATGGTCTAGACTCCGGGGCTTCGGCCTCGGAGACTGACCACAACACTCTTCGTAAACACTCCTATAGAAAAAATATATGTTTTGGTATGTAGTAGTACCTATCTTAATAGTTGTGGCTATCTCCTTTAGGAGTTTCACAAAGCTGGAAGGTTCAGCACGTAGATCCGCTAAGTTAAAAGAAGCGGCTTCAGTTGATGGTTTAACTTATTTAGAAATAAAGGTTCCAAGAACAGACGAAGCAAAGTTTGAGTTACAGACTGCAGCACTTGCAGCTGAACACATGTTTGCCTCATTACATGGTTTGTTACAAGAGGAATCACGTTCTCAAGAGCAAATTTCTTTTGAGTTTGCAGCCGTAGATAAAGGAATTAGATTTTATGTAGTGATTCCAGAGCATATTAGAGCCTTCGTTGAGAGTCAGATCTATGCCCAGTATCCCACCGCACATATAAGTAGAGTTAGTGACTATGTCCCTAAGGAATTCGAGGAGGGTGAGTACAAGGTTGCTACATTTAATTTGAACAAACCTGAGTTTTTCCCAATCAAATCTTATAGAGATTTTGAGGTTGACTCGCTTGCAGCGGTAACTTCTGCTCTTACAGAAACCGGATACGAGGAAAATCTTTGGTTTCAGATCGTTTGTAAGCCAGTTCCAGATGTTTGGCAAGATCCCGGCTATAAATATGTAGAGGCAGTTCGAGAAGGTACTCCTATTAAGGATAAAAAATTCTTTGGGCATATGGGAAGCGGCATAATGGAAGAGGCTGGCGTTCTTGGAAAGGAAGTTTTTTCAGGTCTTATGGGGAAGATGCCTGAGGATCCCGAAAAGATGAGATTTGAGAAACCACAAAAGAAGTTTTTAAACGCAGCAGAGGATTTAGAAGTAAAGACAATAGAGAATAAACTTTCAAAAATGGGTTATGAGGTTAATTTAAGAGTATTAGCCCACGCGGATAATGCGGGTAGAGCAGAAATGCTTAATAGATCACTTATTGCCTCCATGAAGCAGTTTTCAACCGTTCAATTAAATAGCTTTGCCACCAGTTCTTCCACAAATAGTAATAAGGATTTCCTTGCATATAAGAATAGAGATATGAATCTTACAGAGTCTTTTGTTTTAAACGTTGAAGAGCTTGCTACCATTTATCATTTGCCTTCTTCTAAGGTAATGACCCCTGGTGTGCAGAGAGTTGAAGCTAAAAAATCAGAACCTCCTGCAAACCTTCCAACAGAAAATGCAAACATTATTGGTGAAACTTTATTTAGGAATAAGAAGATAAAATTTGGAATTAGTAACGAGGGTGAGGATCGTGTCAGGCATATGTATCTGATCGGTAAAACTGGTACCGGAAAATCTACTTACTTTAAAAACATGATTGTGCAAGATATTAAGGATGGTTTTGGTGTGGGTGTTGTAGACCCTCACGGAGACTTGATTGAGGACATTTTAGAGCATATACCTGACGATAGAATTGACGATGTAGTCTTGGTTGACCCTTCCGATGTTGAAAGACCAGTAGGCTTAAACATTCTTGAGTTAGATGATCCAGAACAGAAGAACCTAATGGCATCAGCACTTGTTTCAAGCATGAAACAGCACTTTTGGAGCTGGGGTCCGAGACTTGAGTATTTGCTTAACTACTCAGTTTTAACCCTACTTGAGGTTCCTGGAACCTCCATGCTTGGTATTACAAGACTTTTGTCTGACATGAACTATCAGAAGTATATTTTGCAGCAGGTTTCAGACCCTGTGGTCTTAGATTTCTGGGATGAAGAATATAAAGCTATGCGTGGAAACCAAAGACTTATTACGGAGGCAGTAGCTCCTATTCAAAACAAAATTAATAGGTTCTTAGCTTCTTCTACTATTAGAAATATCTTGGGTCAAAAAAAGTCTACTGTTGATATTTGGGACATTATGAACAATGAAAAGATTCTTCTTCTTAATCTTTCCAAAGGAAAGATAGGGGATGATAATGCAAACCTTTTGGGAGCACTTCTTGTTTCTAGAATTCAGTTTATGGCCATGCAAAGAATTAAGATTCCATCCCAAGAACGTAAACCTTTCTACCTATATGTTGATGAGTTTCAAAACTTTGCTGGAGGAAATTTTGAATCTATTCTTTCCGAGTCCAGAAAGTACAAGTTGGGTCTTCATTTAACTCACCAGTTTACAAGCCAGCTTCCAGAAGAGCTTATGAGTGCAATCTTTGGAAACGTTGGTACCATGGCCGCATTCTCAGTTGGAGCTCAGGATGCAAAGACCCTAGAAACTGAATTTGCTCCTTATTTTGATGAGAACGATCTTATCTCCTTAAGAAAGTTTCAGATCTACATCAAACTTATGATTGACGGTCAGACCTCAAAACCATTTTCAGCAACTGTTCCAAGACCTTGGATTGCCGAAGAAGCTTTGATTCACAAGACAAATAATAAAGAGAAGGTGGTTCAGATGAGCCGTGATAAATATGGTACAGATAGATCATATGTTGAGGACAAAATTAGGAAGTGGGTTGAATTTGAATTTGACAAGGGTAAGGCTGTTGCCCAACAATATAAACAGCACGGAGAACGAAGAGATCCTAAAAAGACTTCTTATGGATCCGATGCAAAAGGATAGAGATCGTAAATAAATTCTCGGCAAATAAAGGTCGGGGGAAAAGACACAATGAAACACGCAGATAACAGATTAAAAAATATTGCCAATCTTCTCAAAGCAGCAGAAAAAAACTTAAGAAAAGCTAACAAACTTTTAGACACTATGAGGGATGAAATTGCAGGTTCATATGATGATGTGCCTGGTGTTTTAGGTATTTTTGATGGTACTCATATGACTGATGGTGAAGGTAAGAAGTATGAGGTTAACCCTAACTATTCTGCTAAATCTTTGTTGCTTCCCGGAGACAGTCTCAAGATGGTTGAAGGCGATGAGGGTAAATTACTCTTTAAGCAGGTTTCTAAGGTAGATAGAAAGCGCGTAGAGGGAATTTTGAATAAAAAAGAGGGTAAGTGGTATGCCCTAACAGATGCAGGCTCCTATCGCATTTTAGACGTCGCAGTTGAATTTAGAGATGGTCAGGTAAATGATGAATTAACAGTTCTTATTCCTGAGGATAATCTTAATTCTGAATGGGGTGCACTAGAAAAAATGGCTAAGGAAGATGTGAAGGTAGAAAAACCCGCCAAGAAGGAAGAAGAGAAACCAGCCAAGGAAGCAGTTGAAAAAAAGGAAGAACCTAAAGAAGAAAAGAAACCAACAAAGAAGCCAGCTCCTAGGAAGAAAAAAGAGGAACCTAAAGAAGAAAAGAAACCCGCTAGGAAACCCGCTCCTAAAAAAGCTGCAGCAAAGAAACCTGCTCCTAAGCCCGCAGCACCTAAGAGGGATACATCAACTGCAGATGCAGTAGATTCCTTACTAGATGATGATGATTTGAGATAAATCACACTAAGAGTTAAATCATGTTTGTACCAGCCAAAGGTGTGCATAAATGCGACCATGGCTTCCATGATTGCTTTTGAGATTTCCCAGGGCCGTTGTGACATCACTACGGTACCGTGGACATCGGGTGCAGGGGTTCGAGAACCATCAGAGTGCAGGATCGTAAGCGTTTCATTTGATAAATGGATGCTCAGCTCGTGCCCGGTAAGTTCTAGTACCTTGTCGTGAATTGCCTTTACTGCCGCGGGGTCATATGTAACACCCTCGGGTAAATTTGTTAGAAATAAGCAAGGCATTGCTCTCCTCCTTTCGATTGGGATATCTAACAGGCGTATTTTAGATGGGGGATTGAGTTAGGTCAACTATAGGACTATTTCTTTTCTTCTGTGGTAGCCATCTCAACAGGTGGCTCATCAATTGTGCCCTTTTTCATGTATGGCTTAAGTTCTTGTCGTTCTGCTTTGAAAACAGCAATGTCTGACTTAATTATGATTTTTATGGTGTTAGCTTTGCCGTTGTAGAAGCTAACTCGGAGGGTAGCGCGCTTACTTTTAGCTAGATTTAGTCTTTTTACTAAATCTGGTGTGATTATTTTTCCAACAACCTTGTTTTTTTGAAGAACGTTTGCAGATGCTTTGTTAACTTTGATTCCAAGTTCTTCCCTTGGCTCAAAATCTTCGAATGTTAGGTTTTTTGCGGAAAGTTCAATGATTTCCATGGTGGTTGTGCCGGGTTCCTTAATAAGTCTTGAGGTATCAATGTTTCCATTACCTTTGTCTTTTTTCTTTGATTTAGCAAGTTCGAGATTTTTCTTTGCAATGCTATTAACAGGGTCTGCCTTTAGTACTGCTTTAAACATCTTTTGGGCTTTTGCGAAGTCGTTTGTTTGTAAATAGGCTCGCCCCAATCTCATTTTAGCTTTTTTATCTTCTGGGGTTGTATCTAGTAACTTGAGGTTTAATTCGATAGAAAGCTTCCAATCCTGCTTCAATGCTGCAGCTACGGCGCTTTTCTCGAGGTCTAAGGAACTTAAATGGCTGTCATTCTCCATGAGAACAAAGGTAGCAAATTTGAAGATTAAGTCAAGCTTTTAGGCATTTGCATGTGAAAGAGTCTTTATATAGAATGCGGTCCCTATAAATTAGAAGAGGAGACTAAATATATGGAGATCTTTTGGAATTTCTGGTGGATCCCAGTTTTATTGTTTGTCCTTTGGTATGCGTTTCGTTTCGGGACAAAGGACGTACGCTTTTATCAATATGAAGGTGGCGTTACACAGATAATACGGCGCACTCACATAGGTTTTTTGCGCTGGCGTTACCGCGTGTATTCAGCCTATACCTTCGGCAATATTGGTGAGGCTGCTATCAAACAAAGGTTCTACACCTTTCGCGCGGCTCATCAATGGGTTTTGAGTAAAAGAGGAAACAATAAACTTCGGATCTTGCGCAGGCTTGGTGATTACAAGTTTGCAGTTGCACGAGATGGATCAATTACGCCGATTCCCAGTGATGTGTGGGATCGCGGCACCATCCTTGCCAAAGACGTGCTTCCCGGTACTGAACTTGAGTTAACAGCACAGGGTTTTTTCAAGTATTGGAAGGGAAAGAATGCAATTAATAAGAATCGCTTAGTGGCTGCATAATAATCTATTCCTGTGAAAAAAGCGGAACTTTTAGGAGCTCCGCTTTTTTGCATTTTGGGCACTTTTTTATCCCGCATTCTTTGTGATAACATTGGCCCATGTCAGGACATTCCAAATGGAGCAATATAAAACGGAAGAAAGAGATCCTAGATTCTAAAAAGGGTAAGGTATTTTCCAAAATGAGTAGATTAATAACAGTAGCCGCTCGCCAGGGTGGGGGAGACCTAAGTGCTAATGCTTCTCTTCGAATGGTTGTTGATAAAGCAAAACTAGCAAAGATGCCAAAGGAGGGAATTGAACGTGCTATTAAAAAAGGCACGGGAACCTTGGAAGGCGAAAGCTATGAAGAGGTAATGTATGAGGGATTTGGACCAGAGGGTGTAGCCTTTCTGGTTAAGGGAATAACTGATAACACTAATAGGACTGTGGCTGAGATCAGGACCATGTTTGATCGTGCTGGTGGATCTTTAGGAGCTTCAGGGAGTACTTCCTACATATTTGCTGATGATCTGGAAAACCCAAGTTTTGAAATAGAGGTTGATGATGTAAATAAGGCTAAGAAAGTCCTCGCTTTAATCGATACTTTAGAGGAAAGTGATGATATACAGGAAGTTTATGCAAATCTTTCTGTGCCCGAAGAATTAGAAGATCAATTATGAGTTTACCTCGAAGATATAAATACTTGCTTCTATCAGTAGGAACCGTACTATTCCTGTTTTCATTTTCCTATACTCACGGTTTGTGGAGATATTTGAGTATGATTTTGGTTTTAGCGACCGCAACTCTTGGTACTGCACTAGTTCAGTATTCCAGTGTTCAAACAGAACATGAAACAAAGTTCTTTTTTAGAAAGACTGCGATCTTCGTTTTAGTTTTGCCTATACTTTTAGTCTCAGGCGCTCTCTTATCTTTGGTTTTCTTTCCAAATCTCGCTCTTCCAATAAGAATTGCTACCATTTCGGCGGTTGGGGTACTTATGTACGCGATCTCATTGGTGAACAACATCTTCTTGGTGGTTTATGAGCGTGGTGAAGTCATTCCTTTGTACAGGGTGGCCGTTACTTGGAGTCAGATTCTTCTAATCATTGTGGCAATTCCATTTTTCTCAGGAATCTTCAAGCTTCCAGTAAATGGTTTGTATCAATCCATTCTTGTAGCGGGTGCTGGAGTGCTTTCAGCTTACTTTTTAATGTGGTTTCAAGAAATGGACCCAGATGTACCAGATATTGATAGGGTAGAGGAGATCACAAATTCTTCTTTGGTTGGCTTTTTAGTATTTTCCTTCAGCATAGCCACTTCCTTCTTTCCTGCAGAATCTTTTTTAAGAGCTTTACTAGTGTCCGCAGTGCTTATGTCCTCTCTTGGGTATCTTCAAGCACACTATAAAAACGCAATTACTAAGAAACTAGTCGCGGAATACATGTTTATCATCTTGTTATTTTTGATTTTCGTATTGTTATTCAACTAATGTCCAAACAGACCACTTTGTGGTGAATGGAGGAGAGAAAGATGGAGATAGCAGTGATTATAGGAGGAATCCTATGGACCTTTGCTTGCTTTGTTTTCGGATTAGTTACATTTCTTAATCCTAAAAACATTGCCTTTATTGCCCGATATCCAAGGGTAGGGCAGGCAGAGAAGTATGGTTTTGTGGACAGTAAGAGTCTGGTGCGTTTCTTTGTCACCATGCTGATTTTAGCCTGGACTTTGCCATTTTCTCTCGGGGGACTCATATCGATTTTCCTAGGGTAAATACAAAACTAATAAAACGATCGGGCTAACAACAAATTAGCCCGATTTGCATTTAAATAACAATTTCTCTTAACATATTAAATAGTTTATATACACCGAGGTTGGGGAGTGGGGAAGAGGGGGACGGGCAGGAGCAGGGGAAAGGGGCAATTAATTACTCAGTACGTTTATCACACTATAGGGTTAAGTGATAATTACTACAGGGTATGTTTGTCCTATATTCGGGTCATGAATGCCGTAACAACAACGTCTGAGTACATTTAGGTGTTGTCATAGTTTTGCATGGTTGCGTTTGTCATACTTTCCAGCAGGGGGGTGTGGATAACTACGACGTTAGTGGGTTGAGCCTTAGAGAAGCGTGGTCTTCTAAATAGAAGTTAATGCATGGATAAATAAAGTTATTAAATACTAATTAAAAGTGAATTAGAAAGCATTTTAGGGCTTTGTTTTATTTAACCTTCCCTCCCTAATGATATGTCCATACTTTCATAACTAGCCACACCACACGTCGTTAAACATACATTATACGACGTCCAAGATGTTGATAAGTTAACCCCCTACTTCTCTTCTTTTATCTAACCTGCTATTGCATTTAGTGTCCCAATTTAATTCAGGTATGTATGCTCTTCCCTGTTCTACTTCCCGATTTTAAAATGTGTCGCATATTTATTTTTGGTTAATTGCATTATTCCCACACTTCCCTAATTTGTCTGATCAATATTTTCTGCATATTTACCAAATCATTATTCCCTACTCTTATATGTGTCTTGGGAGGTCAATTCTTACCTAATAGTCAATGAATTTTGTGGTATTTGGAACCCTTAGTTCTGCCTATAACCACGGCCAAAACTAAGGCCTCAGAATGTCCTCTAATAGCGTTTAATTTCATTTAGGAGGTGTTATACCTTAAGCGTGAGAACTTAACGCGACACAGATCAAAATAGGAGGTTTTAGACACATATTTTGATAACTTATGAGTTATAATTTGGACATGCAATTAGAGAAACTTTTGATACGCTATTTGGAACACTGTGAAATTGAAAAAAACCTCACTCAGAGCACTATTCGTATGTACCATTTCTATTTGTCAGATTTTATTGGATTTACTCAAGACTTTTTAGGTAAGGAAACTGTCACAGAAAGTGACATTGATTCAGAATTAATCAAGAAGTATCGTCTACAGCTAAACCGGCGCATAAGCAGCAAGTCGCATGAAGAATACAAGAAATCGACACAGAAGACGTTCCTTGTCGCTCTAAGAGCATTTCTTAAGTACCTAATAGTGGAAGAGCAATTAGACGTTATATCGCCAGAGAAGATCATTCTAGGACGTGCAGAGGCACGTGTACCTAAGGTTTTGAATGAAGAACAGCTTGAGAGATTGTTTGAAGTACAGAATTTGAACAAAAAGTCAGGAATAAGAGACCGTGCCATATTGGAAATACTCTTTAGTACCGGACTGCGTGTGAGTGAATTGTCTAAATTAAATGTTTCTGATGTGAACTTAAAGACAGGAGAATTCACTGTGGTAGGAAAAGGGCGGAAAGTTCGAACCGTTTACCTCTCCGAGTCAGCAAAGGATTGGCTACGTCGTTATTTCTCTACACGTAGCGATGAATTTCATCCCCTATTCTTGCGATACTCTGGAAAGAAAATGGAAGATAATGATTTTGAAGGAGAATCTTTAAGGTTAACTCCAAGAAGTATTCAGCGATTAGTTAAAAAATATACTTTAAGGGCTGGGATTGCAGTTGATGCTACTCCCCATACCCTCAGGCATACCTTTGCCACAGGGCTTTTAAGAGAAGGAGCAGATCTAAGGTCTGTTCAGGAGCTTTTGGGCCATTCCAATGTCTCTACAACCCAAATTTACACTCATGTTACTAATAAGCAGCTTAAGGATATTCACAAAAAATTCCACAAAGATGTCGATGATTTACCTGAGGCAGTTACTTCGCTCGAATAAGCGAGTGTCCCCTATTCTATAAATATGCTATAACACGCTCATACAGGAAGAGAACTTACCAATTAGACATTAGCTTGGTTTAAAAACTAGCTAGAGGAGATAGTGTGGACACAAATTCTGTGAAGATTCTTTTGGTTGGCATATTGTTGGGAGCAGTGCTTCTGAAACCAATATGGTCACTCTTGAAGAAGTTATATCAGTGGTATCGGAGGCGCTATACGGTTCTTAGGTATGCGTCTGCAAGGATTGGGAAGCTCCAGCTCTTAACGCTTCTTGAAAAAGGGGCCCGGAGAATCATTCTTTCTGAGAAAAGTAATAGCAAGAAAGTGTGGATAAAGGTCTCTCCAGATACTTTTGGGACTTCTTTTTGGATTGGGTATTTCACTACTACATATCCAGAACGGAAGCGGGCGTATTACAGTGCTCGGTTAACGCTAAAGTCTATAAGAAAATATGCCGATTATCGTAATCATGCAGCACTTATGTTTAGTGTAGGTGCAGTAGATAGTACGTTTTCATCCTGCAAACAAGGTCACGCTGATGAGAGTTCTATGCTCAAGCGGATTGGATTTAATGCCACTTAACCAATTCGAAAATCTGCTAAAAAAAGAGTGTTTTCTAAACACGTTAAAACGATTGCTTTCCCAGGCGATCGTTTTTTTGTGGAAATATAGTTTGTTGGTTTCTTTTTGAGAGGTTAATGAAAGGAATGTGTAGAAATGGAAACGCGCCGATAAGATTTTCTTATTGGCGCGTAGTTTTTGTTGGACCCGGGAGCTTTTAACAAGGGTGAGCTTGCCCGGGAGATCATTTGATCGAATGATCTAGTTTGAGACTGCTGCGCAAATTACTCGCAATCTCCAGAGATACTAGCCTAATGTAGTATGCGCAAAAATGATGGGGGTTTTTGGAGTTACACATGCAATTTGGGTGGCTAAGTTTTGCCCATTTTGCATTCAGAGAGACCTTACCGAGTATAGGGTCTTCTTCCTGTATGTGTTTCCATTACCTTTTATTTGCGGCCCTCTATTTTCAGCTCATGGATATTTACATATCTATCCACTCACATATAGGGGATGCCACAGTAAGTGGGGGTATAGGTGCAGTATCGTCGGAACGCTGACTTGCGCGTGCCATTCCTGCCAACCTAGTTCCCCGCAACAGATGAAGGATGCACGGCTTTTGCCTTGCTTTGCGGCGTTTACTCATGTTGCCAATCAGGTTGTCCAATCAACCTTATAAAGAATGCAATCAACGTGTTTGATTGCTTTGGGAGACGGTGCGAAGTTTACTTTCTCGCCCAACCGTTCTCTTTCTCGGGTTGTCCAGTCAACCGGTAACTGAGATATTAATATAAAAACTAAAATCTGTCAAGTCTATAGGTTATATACCTTTTTTTGTTTTTAGGGATTAGTTTGTATTAACAAGTACGTTGTGGGCATTATTTTCGTGTAAACCTGCTTGGGTTACTCTCATAAATCTTGCATTCTTCCAAAGCTGTTCTAAATTCAAAGCTCCTGAATAGCTAAACCCAGATCTAACACCTGCCATAAGGTCTGCTAGAACATCTGCAACGGGACCTTTGTAAGGAACAAGAGATTCAACTCCTTCCACATGGATAGCGTATGTCTTTCCCTTACCTGTTTTGTATTTTTCTATTTGGCTAAGCTTTGCTTTTTTGGAAGTTGAAGCATTGTATTCTTTGTACTTAACACCATCTACTTCAATAATCTTTTCTGGTGTTTCATCGGTTCCAGCAAATAAGGAGCCTGCAATTACAGCTGATCCCCCTGCGGCTAAACCTTTTACAATATCACCTGAGTTTTCTGTCCCACCATCAGCTAAAACAGTCTTACCCATTTCCCTAGCTGCTTTTGCACATTCTGAGATTGCTGTTATCTGAGGAACGCCATGGCCAGTTTTAATTCTAGTTGTGCATATTGTTCCAGGGCCTACACCAACACGAACACTGTCGGCACCAGCCTTAAACAAATCCATAGCTCCTTCATAGGTTCCTACTACGCCTGAAATAATGGTTATTTCATTACCAAACCTATCCTTTAACCATTTGGTCATATCGATAGCTTTTTGAAGTTGGGCATGAGCTACATCCAAAGTAATAATATCTGCCCCCGCTTTTGCTAGTTCTTCTGCTCTTCCAACAGAAGTCTCTTTGCACCCAACTGCTCCTGCAGTAATTACTCCAGCTTCTTTTACTTTGGCCAGTTTCTCGGCGTGGATGTTTGGCGGATCAAATCTTGGTAGTAACCCTAGTCCCCCACTCTTTCCCATGGCGATTGCCATATCAACACCAGTGACAGAGTCCATATTTATACTGATTAATGGGATATCCAGGGTAATCTTGTCTGAAATCTTTGCAGAAGTATCCACTTCAGAGCGAGAGTTTATTTTTGAATGTTGTGGTGCCAGGAGCACGTCTCCGTAAGAGTATGCGATGGGCAGTTCTTTAAAGTGCATGCTCTAACTCTAATTGACTTAGGAATTGAAAGTCAAGTTTATTTATCATATACTCTTGTTCTAATCGAGATAGAGACAATGATGACTATGGAGTAAATAAAATGTTCTGGAATATAGTTAGTACTCTGGCAGTGGCGTTTGCCATTTTGGTTTTTATAAAAAGGAACCGTGTGCCTAAGAAACTTCCAACCCTGAAAGTGGTTCATCCGTTTGAAGCTTTCTTAACAGTTGTATTTAACCCCAAGCAGAAATTTTTGGGGGGTATCGGAACTCAGCCAATTTTTGTAGCTTCGTCTTGGAGAATTAAGTATGGAATGTTTGTTATGGGGAGTAACAATGGGAAAACTCCGTATTGTGCCATCACTATTTTCTGGTGGGATTTTATAGTGTTACTTCTCCTCTACCCGCCTTTTAAAGGGCTGCAAAAAACCCTTTACAAGAGAGTTGGCTCTAAGCGATGTCGTGTGTTTGAAACTACGGCACAGCTAGAACACTATTTGGGTATTAAGTAAAGTTGTTGAATGCCTTTAATTTGTTTTTGCAGGGATCTATTTTTGAGAGTTGATCCCTGTGAATATCTTCTATGTCCAGAACTTTTTCCCTTTAATCTTTATTTCATTTTCAAATACCCTTTATTTAGATAGTCTTTGAAAGCGGCTCTGTATACATTTTATCTATTTTTAAATTTTGCATTTAAGTTCTTTTAAACTTATAATGCGGGTCTTATTCATCTTAAGACTGGAGACTAAATATGTCTGAGAATAGCTTGCACGCCTTGTTGATAGGCTTGGCAATATTGTTTTCACCGTTTCTTTTTATTCAAGTTTTTCGCTGGTTGCAGCTTAGTCGCGCTCGTTCTAATAAGCATGTGACCATAAAGAGAACTACAAAGATCGGTTTACTTGTCAGTGGCTTGATTCAAAATCGTCTGAAGGTTCTTTCGAAGTATCCGGTAGGTGCCCCAATATATATATCTTTTGGGAAAATTATTCGTTATGGATTTTCTTCACAGGAAAAGGGCTTTCGTTATTTGACCGCAGAGCTCTCACTTTGGAAGTTTCTTTGGATATTGTTCATTCCAATTTCCTTGGGAGGTCCAGAGAGACAAATGAAGGATTATCTTGAGAGGGAGGGTGCGAACAGAAATACTTCTACTTCTCGGGCGGGCTTTATGAAGTATCTGACTTGACTATTGACTTCGTGGGCTCAAATGATCGTCGGTGAATTTTGCAGGGGCCAAGTTTTAGTATTTGGTCCCTGTGAACCCTTGTTCCATAACCTTTATGCTTATCAAACCCGTAATTTGGATATTCTTTGTGAAACTCATACATCTTTCTATCCCTATGTACCTTGGCAAGTATTGAAGCCGCGGCGATAGTCATGCTTTTACTATCCCCCTTTGTGATATTTGTTTGAAAGCTATCTGCCATTGCTTTGATTGGAAAGTGATCTGTTAGAACATGTTCTGCTTTGATTGAAAGACTTTTAACTGAGTTAAAAAATCCTATTTGATTACTTTTGCTAATCCCCCATTCATCTATTTTGTTTGCCGGTATTTCTTCTATATGGAAGGTTAATGCGTGTTTTATTATAAAGTCATAAAGCATTTCACGCTTCTTTTCTGATAGTTTTTTAGAGTCATTTATTAATGCGTAGTGCTCTTGAAGTTCTTTTTTCAAATCAGAGTTTTCATGAAGATGTTCTTTTTTAAGGATTACAGCTGCAATTACGATTGGACCAGCCAAAGGTCCCCTACCAGCTTCATCCACACCTGCAATGTGAAGTAGTCCTTTTGACCATAATTCTGATTCGTATTTTAGAAGGTTAATGTTTTTGGTCATTTATATGTTTCGTGGGGAACTGGCTTTCCCCACGAGTAATTATTAATTAGTTGCCCACTTGGTAACTTTGGTTTTTAAGTCAGCTGTGCTTTTGAAATATAATATTTCAATATTGTATTTCTTAGCAAAAGCGATCATCTTGTCAGCTTGCCAGGTGTTACTCATGCGACTTATGATCATGATGACTTGATTTGGTCTATACCAGATACCTTTGAATTCAAGAATATACCAGCGGAGCTTCACTTTTAGAGAGCTCAAGTGGTCTTTTATTTCATCTTGTGTTCCAACCGATTTACCACCTGTGCCATAGACTAGGTGCACTTTTCGGGGAAAGATTATCAGCCCCAAGAAACGCAAAAAACCCTGGAAGGGCCGTGTAACAAATGAAATATTCATCCTTTTTGTCTCCTATCTAGCCTTGAGTTACTCTTCTAACTCTTTCTCTATCTTTTCTGCTTCTTCATCTTCGATCTTGGCCACTGAGGCCACTTTATCACGATTTCCTAGATTTATCAGTACCTACAATATGCATTAATTTGTTTGACCATAATTTTAAAAACGCGCGTGGGGAATGGTGGTGTTCCCCACGTGTAGCTTGTTCGCTAGGTTATAGCGAAGATACAAGCTTTGTCCATAAGATTGTTCACGTCTGCAAAGTACACAATATCAATGTTGTACTTTTTGGCAAAACTCTTCATCTTGGTATCTCGCCAGTATCCTTTCAGGTCATTGTGGACGAAGATTATCTGGTTTGGACGGAACCATATCCATCTAATACTGTCTGAATGCCAGCGATATTTAATTTTCTGCATTCTCAGGTGGGTTCTGACAGCTGATACTTCTTTTACATCATCAGCTATAAATGCCAGATGAATCAACCTTGGGAAGATCATTCTTCCTAAGAAACGAAAAAAGACCCCTATGGGTCGCATACTGAAATTTGTAGTCATATTTTCTCCCGATTTAAGAACTATTCTTCGAGTTCTTGCACGATTTTTGCAACTTCCTCGTCTTCTATTTTTGCCACCGATGCAACTTTATCACGATTTCCTAGATTTATCAGTTTCACTCCCATGGTATCTCTACCAAGTTTCGGAACTGATTTGGTATCAAGTCTTATAACCTGACCTGTGTTTGTGACGATAAGCATGTCACTTTCTGTACCCTTTGCCTGTGTTCTAGCTGTTACAAGTTTGCCGGTTTTTGCAGTTACGCTGTATGTTTTAATACCTGAACCGCTTCTATTCTGTACCTTGTAGCCTCCAACTGGGGTTTTCTTACCATATCCTTTTTCAGATACGACCACTAAGAAGTCATCCTTAGCGTTTTTTGGCAAAACTACCATTCCAACAACCGTATCATCTTTTTTCTTAAGTCTAATTCCGCCTACACCTGCTGCTACTCTGCCCATTGCACGAACGTCTTTTTCGCTGAATCTAATGGACTGTCCTTCTGAGGTAACAATCATAATATCGTCGTTTCCTGAGGAGAATCTTGCCCATGCCAGGGTATCTTCATCGGAAAGTTTGATAGCCATAATTCCTGAGGTTCTAATATTTGAGTAATCGGCCAAGGAAGTTTTTTTGATTCTTCCTTTTTGTGTTCCAAATACTACAAAGCCTTCACCCTTTTCTAATTCTTCTGCAGAAAGGGTTAGAAATGCTTCAATTGATTCGTTTTGGCCTATGCTTAAGAAGTTAACCATAGCGGTTCCTTTAGCTCTTCTGCTTGATTCTGGTATTTCCCAGATTCTCATTTTGTAAACTTTACCTTTGTTGGTAAAGAAGAAGGCATAATCATGTGTGTTACAGGTTCTGATGTTTGCTATAACATCTTCTTCTTTAAGTTCTTGTCCCTTAACGCCCTTTCCTCCCCTACCCTGTTGCTTGTAGGTATCTTCTTTAAGTCTTTTAATGTATCCGCCTTTTGAAATTGTGACGAAACACTTTTCTTGTTTAACTAAATCCTCATCGGAGAGTTTTCCAACCACCCCTTTGACTACCTTGGTTTTTCTTCCATTGCCATATTTTTCTTTTATTGCAGAAAGTTCATCTTTTACTATAGTGATTATCTTTTCTGGTGAGGCAAGGATGCTTTCGTAGTTACCAATTATTTCCTGGATTGCTTTAAGTTCTTCTTCAATCTTTTTGATTTCAAGTGCTGCTAGTCTTCGAAGTTGCATATCAAGAATGGCTTGAGCTTGGATTGATGTAAGGTCAAATCTTTTAATAAGAGCTGCACGTGCTGTTTCAACATCCTTTGATTTCTTGATTGTTGCAATGACCTCATCAATATTATCAATAGCCTTTTTAAGACCTTCCAAGATATGTTCTCGTGCTTTAACTTTCTTTAGTAAGAAGAGGGTTCTATTTACAATAACAATCTGTCTGTGCTTGATAAACTCCTCAAGAATTACCTTTAGCGTCATAAGTTTTGGTTCGCCATCAAGTAAGGCCACCATGTTTGCATTAAATGTTTGTTGTAATGGCGTGTATTTATAGAGTCTATTTTGTACTTTTTGGGGAACGGCTGCTTTTTTAAGCTCAATTACAACTCTCATTCCTTCTCTGTTGGATTCGTCTCTAAGATCAGAAATCCCTTCTATTTTTTTAGCTTTAGCATGCGCCGCAATTTTTTCTACAAGAGTTGCTTTGTTAACCTGATAAGGGATTTCTGTAACAACGATTCTCATTCGGCCATTTTTCATTTCTTCAATGTCCATCTTTGCTCGTTGTACTACCCTACCCTTACCGGTGGCATACATATGAGTGATTTCTTTGTGATCGTAAATGGTTCCTCCTGTAGGAAAGTCTGGGCCTTTAATGATTTGGATCAAATCTTCAACATTTGAAGAAGATGCAAAGTCTGTGGTTGCAATACTTGCTGTGAATTTTCCTTCTTCTGAATCAAAGGCTCTAAATTCTTTTGGTTTAGCACTTTTTGCTGGTGCGGCCCCAATAGTTTCTGCGTTTTCTATTAAGAGATGAATTCCATCAATGATTTCTTCTAGGTTGTGTGGAGGGATGTTTGTTGCCATTCCAACAGCAATACCTGAAGCTCCATTTAGTAAAAGGTTTGGAAGAACTGATGGGAGGACGACGGGCTCTAAGTTTTGCAAATCGTTCATTTCATAAGGAACTGTCTCTTTTTCAATATCTCTGAATAATTCATCGGCTAGTTGCTGAAGCTTAGCCTCTGTATAACGCATAGCAGCAGGTGCATCCCCGTCTACAGAACCAAAGTTACCTTGTCCGTTTACAAGCGGGTATCTAAGAGAAAAGTCTTGTGCCATACGAACCATGGCTTCATAAACAGATGTATCACCATGTGGGTGATACTTCTTTAAAACTTCGCCGACAACGGCAGCACTTTTTTGGAATTTCTTATCATGGGTTACGCCTTGGTCTTGCATAGCGTAAATAATTCTTCTTTGTACCGGCTTTAAACCATCACGTACATCAGGTAAAGCACGGGAAACGATAACGCTCATAGCGTAATCTAAAAATGCTTTTTGCATTTCTTCTGTTATTTCAGCTTGAATAACATTTTTTGTATCTGCTGGGATGGCATCATCCTTTATTGCTTCCATGTCAGTGTTTTTCTTCTTTGCCATATCTTAGTAATAGTAACAATTTTTCATACTCAAATCAACGATTTTAGGCTTTATTGCAAGGTTTTAGCACTTATTTAAGTGTATTTTCACTAGAAATTTTAGCACAACTTTTAGTATGGTTTTCTCTTATAGGCCTTTGAGGTTTCTAATAAGGTTTTTTCAATAGCAGGTGCAATTTCCTTTTTTCTGCTCATCCTTGACCCGATATCTGCCATGTTTTCATGCCCTTTTGTAATGAAAGCTTTTTCAACGACCTTTTTTTCTTCATCTGTTGAGTAAATTATTTTTGAATTTCCATTAAGAATATCCGTCAAGATAATAAATCCAAAATCTACTTTTATTTCGCTTTTTGCTTCTTCCAGTGCTGGAAGTAACTCTTTCTTTATATCTATTATTGATTCAGGATTTACAGTTTCAATCTGGTTTATAAGCACTTCCTTAGTTCCAAAGCCATAAACTTTGTAGTCTCGCTTAACTAAATCTATTGGATGCATGTGATCAAAATTTGCCTTTTGCTTAAAGATTTCAATTGTAAGTTTATCCATATTTAGTTCAAGTGATTCCGCTATTTCCTTGGAGGTTTTGACGTCAGTTTCTGTGGTGGTGGCGGATTTTAATCCTTGTGTATCAGATAGTATTGATGAAAGTAGAATTGCTTCTATTTTCTTAGAAGCTTTAACTCCATAAATTCCGAAGTGTTCATAAATTAATGTGCTTGTGGCACCAAAAGGTTTAACATCCATCTTCACTGGATCTACAAAACTAACATCTATTCTGTGATGGTCATTTACTTCAACGATTTGATTTTCAGGGATTAGGTTATGTCTTTGTCGTCCCTCGTTATGGTCGACAAGAATAAATACATCATCTTCCTCTATATTAAATTCTTCAATATGTTTTGGTATTTCTACACCAAACTTTTTAAAGATATATTTAGTTTCTTTATTAGGCTCCCCTGCTCTCACCGGGATGATCTCAATACCATTGTAGCTGTCTGATTTAGTTAAAAATTCTGCATAAGCTACGGCAGATGAGATAGCATCTAGGTCTGGCGAGATGTGGCCAATTACGAAGACTCTCACGGCGTAAAGTCTAGCATGGTTTTAGAGTTACTTTAAGATTTCACTGGAGTTAAGATTTGCTACCGAATGGTTGTTCTGGTAGAAAGTAGATCTAGAAAGAAAACCTACCCAAAAGGTAGATGTAGATAAGGAGATTGAATATTATGTCGAATCAGCGGAAGCTTGATTTTACCGACAAACGTTTAAGAAAAGCTTTGTTGGTTGGTTTTGTCTTGGAGCTAGTTGGGTTTGCTTCTTTTTATGTTCCTTCTATCCCGAATGGGGTTGTCCCCTTTTTATCAGGTTTTCTGGGGTTAGCTGGGGTTTTAATCCTGATGAAACTTCAGACAGTGAAACATAAGAGAGAAAATTCCTCTAGAGCTTCTAAGAACAAAGAAGCTAACTATCTCAGGAAATTGCAAGCTGCTGTCAATAATTTGGGGGGTTCTTCCTGTCTCAGGCCGTTAGTTTATATAGGGATGAGACACGCTCGTTATCCATACTTTTGGTTTGACAGCGCTAAAAGGACTGCTACTCCGCAGCATTATCGGGCTCACAAGAACGGAGAATTATATGCACAACGTCCAATAGACCTCTGGCATATTCTTTTTGCCTTGGTTTGGCCAGTTATACATATTGTTGCGATTGCTGGAACTTTTCGGAAAAGGAAACCATCCTGGTTTCTGATATTTGTTACAGCATTCTCCTTGGGAGTGAGTATGCTATTCCTAGAAGCGTTTCCCTGGGCTGGTTACACTAGCTGGGTTATTGGTCTTCTAGCAAGTATGACCGTTAGCTTTTGGAATGTAGGGATTCGTTATGGTTTTGGCTTCCGTAAAGGAAAACCTGGACCCTTTACTGCAGTTTTACATTCCTTATTGTTTGGATCAGTAGTATTATCGCTGTTCTGAGAAAAGAAAAGGAAAGAGAAAAAACTCTAATTACTAATTTGTGGTTAGAGTTTTTCTTGTTGTATAGATTTTAGTTAGTTTAAGGCCCCATAGTTTCTGAACTTGCTACAGGGTGGTTATTCTGCTATAGATTTTATATCTCATAATCTTGGAGTAAAGGACGAGTCAAATGAAAGCGATTGTAGTAAGAGACACCCGCGGAAATAAGCATGGTTTGCTTTTCGCGTTTGGTTTTATGATTGTTGTTATGGTTGGTTGGTGGCCTTTAGGAATTATCCCTCGTTCTTTTGCGATTGGGGGCTCAATTCTAACGGGGCTTGCAGTGTATGCATGGGTAACGGAACGATATACCTCAACCTTTAAAGGCGATACGGGAGGTTCTGAAGAACCTGTTGCGTTGAGGAATGCACTCAAATCAGCAAATACTCACAGGACGGCTTTTGAAGTATTGCTAGATATCCAAGCAGGTGGTGGGCTGAAGTTTCACAGCAGAAGTCATCAAGGACAGCGTGCCGGGAGAAATTATCGTTTCCACAAGTGTGGTCTGGTGCGTCCAAGCATTGTTCCCGATCATGGGCAATTTCTGCAGGCCTATTTTTGGCCTATTGTGATGTTGCGCAAGCTAGACAGTAATGAGCGAGTTTTTCCCGCGATTGTGGTTTTCTTTTCTGTGGTAGTTGCGGCAGCAATGGCGGATGTGATACCTGCCATGGCGGATGCAATACCTGCCACGGTTGGTTATTTGAGTTGGGCAGTAGGGTTTTTACTCTACTTTTTGGCAGCATTCTGGGAAATAGGCTCTCAGAACAATTATTCAGTTAAACGTTGGAAGCTACCAAAAAAGGCACTTTATGTGGTGCAAAGTGTTCTTCTCGGTCCGGCCCTTCTTTGGATCATAATGCTGGTGTACAACATATTCAATTAATCAGTTTTTGGAGAGAGAAAAAGTCCCAGTTTATTTTTAAGCCGGGGCTTTTTTAGTTTAGGGTTAGGTCAAATCCTCGTTCATAAACATTATCGTCATTTCCACCATCACTTAGCATGTAATCCATGTATTTTTCTGATTCTAGTACTGCATTTAATTCAAAGGCTTCTCCATCTGAGTAGTAGGAGAACATCAAGGCTCCTTCATTTACAGGATCTTTTGGAAGAACTTGAATCCAATTAATAAGTCCGTTTCCACTTACATTGTTAAATCTAACCCAACCAGTTCCATCAATTGTCTGGGAGCTATCAATGCTGTTGCAGTCCCCACAGGTAGAGGTATCAGATAATTGAAGTTCATTATTTGCTATAGCACCAATGATTGAAGTTTGAACGTTTAAGAGATCGCTTATGCGTCTAGCGTCACGTGTTTGGGCAATGTATTCGGCTGGGTTAATGATTGCAGCAACCACACCTGCGAGTATTCCAATGATTACGATAACAACTAAAAGCTCTATAAGTGTAAATCCATCTTGTTGGGCAGAATGTTTCATCGTAGAAATTTTAACACTTCCCTATTTTGATGAACATAATTCCTTTTGATACACTCAGCTTAGTAGGTATTTCTGAAAGGTCACATGGAATTTAAAGAATTAAACCAAAAAGGTTATGAATTGAGAGAAAACGAAGGTAAGCATGCCGAGGCTTTGAATGTATTCAAGCAGGCACTAGAAGTAGCTGAGGATTTTGATCAAAGATCAGAGGCTATGTCTCAACTTGGTCTTACACACTGGCACATGAAGGATTTTGATGCCGCACGTAAGGTTTGGTCAGAAAATCTGACTCTTTGTGAGAAGGCTGGTCAGCCAGGACCTTTAGCACTTGCCTATCGGAACATGGGAAGACCGGAAATTACCTCTGACTGGGAAAAACAACTTGAATTCATGAAGAATTCCTTTGAGCTAGCAGAAAAAGCTGGTCGAGAAGATGCCGTATGGTTTGCACATGGTGTTGTTGCCGCTGCTATTAAAGCAGAAAAACTGGATGTAGCTAAGGAATGGTCTGAAATTGAATTTGTAGAGCTTCAAAAGCATCTAGAAGGTACCATTGAAGTTCCAAACCAGAATAATGTTCATATTTGGCATACTGGCTACCTGATGGGTGTGGCTTTAATTAGAGAAGATATCACAAAGCTCGAAGAAGCTATGGTTATCGCTAAAAAAGCAAGCCTTCCTAAGAGAATAGAACAGATTAAAGAATTAATGGACGGTTTTGAGAATTAATTTTGGATAAATAACAATTATTAGCTTGTCATATCAACGTTAGCGCTTTTTGCGTGAGTTTGGATGAATTTTCTTCTAGGAGGTACTTCATCCCCCATTAGAGTGGTAAATACCTCATCTGCTTTGGCTGCATCTTCAATATTTATCTTTTTAAGTCTTCTTGTTTCAGGATTCATAGTAGTTTCCCATAATTCATCAGGATTCATTTCACCTAGCCCTTTAAACCTCTGAATAATAGCGTTTTTTCCATCCTTGGTTTTTTGAAAGGCTGCAAGTTCTTTATCATCAAAGAGATATTTTCTATTTCTTCCCCAGGTCCCCTTGTATAAAGGTGGTACTGCTAGAAAAATATTTCCATTTTCGATTAGTTCTGGCATGTGTCTGAAGAAAAATGTCAGGTTAAGGGTCATAATATGTGCTCCATCTACGTCCGCGTCTGCCATAAGAATTAATTTTCCGTATCGGATTTTTTCTTGTTCATATTGATCACCAATCCCTGTACCTATCGCGACAATGAGCTCTCTGAACTTCTTAGAATCTACTACTTTGTCGAGTCGAGCACGTTCTGTATTCAATACCTTACCAAAGACCGGTAGGATAGCCTGTGTTTCTCTATCACGAGCAGCTTTTGCTGAACCACCCGCAGAATCACCCTCTACGATATAAAGCTCGGTTCTTTCTTTATCTTTACTTGAACAATCGGCTAATTTTCCAGGTAATACTCCCCCACCCTCTAAGGCACTTTTTCTAATAACAGTGTCTCTTGCAGCTTTGGCTGCCATACGGGCCTTCATGGAGATTACGTTCTTACCAACTATTTGTTCTGCATCTCTTGGATTTTCTTCAAAGAAAGTTTCAAGTCCTTCCTTTACTACGGCCTCAACTGCCGGTTTTACGTGTGAATTACCGAGTTTTGCTTTAGTTTGTCCTTCAAATTGGAGTTCTTCAGATCCCAAATAGACTGAAATAATGGCAGTTAAACCTTCCTTTAAGTCATCTCCTGCAAGGTTTGGGTCTTTTTCTTTTAAGATATCCTTTTTTCTTGCGTAATCATTGATTGATCTGGTTAAAGCAGTTCTAAACCCTGTTAAATGTGTTCCACCCTCTGCGTTTTTAAGATGATTTGCATAAGCTACAACAGTTTCTGTGAAGGTGTCGTTGTATTGTAAAGCGACTTCAACATGTACATCTTCAACGTCTTTTGAAACGTGGAAAACCTTATGTAACGGTTTTTTATTCTTATTTAGGGAGGTTAGGTATGTTTTTACTCCACCCTCAAAGTAGTAGTTAAAGCGGCTGTTGTCTCTGTGATCGACAATTTCAAATCTAATACCGGCTGTTAAAAAGGCATATTCCTTTAACTGTTTTTTGAAATAGTTAATTTTGTATTCTGTGGTTTCAAAGGTCTTAGGATTTGGTTTAAATTGAACAATTGTTCCTGTTTTGTAGTTCCAGTTTTTCAAATCGATGTTCCACTCCGCGCCTTTTATCTTTGTTTTAGGAGCTTTAGGATCTATCTTTCCTAGTTTATAAATTGTATCTGCGCCATCTACGTACTCTTGCATCACAACTTCTTTTTTAGGGGTGTTAATAACAATAACCCTGCACCATTCAGACAGAGCGTTTACAACGGAGGCACCAACACCGTGGAGACCACTAGAAACCTTGTAACTTCCTCCTCCAAATTTACCTCCTGCATGGAGCCTTGTGAAAGCAAGTTCAAGAGCTGTTACGTCATAACCTTTTTTGGTTCCATAAGGGATACCTCTACCATTATCGTAGACAACTACGGAGCCATCTTTATGGAGTTCTACCTTGACGTGATCAGCAAAACCGCCAATTGCTTCGTCCATGGAGTTATTTACAATTTCTGTTACTAGGTGTTGCAGACCTCGGATATCGGTAGATCCGATATACATGCCTGGTCTTTTACGTACTGGGTCTAGTCCCTCTAAGACCTGAATATCATCCGCTGTATAGTTTGTTATATCATCAATGGTCGCCATAACAGAGACATAGTAGCAAAAAGATGCCTTGGTTAAAAGGGTCCAGGGCACAAAAAGACAAAAATTTTCTTTCACAAATTCGTGTATAATCCCGCCATTGTTCACTAGAACAGGAGAAGTTGTATGAAAGCAAATCCCACTGAACGTAGAGAAATTAGTGCGTTCTTTGCAAAATTGGTAACAGGTAAGCAATTTTCAAAAAATGTTTTTTCCAGATATAAGGCCACTCGCAAAAAGGCTATGGAGAAGTACATTAAATCCGCAAGGGTTCTGAAGATCTTGGTTTCTTACCCAGTTCAGATAAGAAAGTTCGAGTCATTTGAGAAAAAGAGGACAGCTCTAGCAACGTGGGCAACTGCAGAATTTAAGTTGCATAGCGAAACCCCACTTTCAGATGTTAAATTGAAAAGATGATAGGAGAGGAAGATAGCGCTTTGGTATTAACCGGCGCTATTTTGCTTTTATAAGAAGAGTTTCTAGAGCGAGTTTAAGGTTAACGTTAGTTTTTTCTAAGTCTTTTTTAATTTTGATAATGAGTTCGATGTTGTAGGCATCCTTAGGTTGTAGATCTACTCGTAACTCCGAAACCCAGTCTTCTAAAGTTTCAATAACTACTTCCCTATCCTCTTTTGCGTAATCTGCTGCCCAAGCTAGTTTTTCTCCAATACTATTATTAAGTATCTTTTTTGCACTTAGTCCTTCTGTGACGTTTTCTTTAGTATTTTTAACCCTTACTCTTTTACATCTGGAGATTACGGTATCTAAGAGAGAGGTCTCTGTTTTTGCATTGAGTATGATTGTTGCAAACGCAGGTGGTTCTTCTAGGGTTTTAAGTAAGGCGTTTTGTGCTTGTACTGTTAGTAGTTCTGCCTTGTTTATAACAACTACTTTGTTTGGGTGGTTAAAGGGTTTCTTATGTAAGAACTTTGTGGCATTTCTAGCTTTTTCAATTCCTATACTTCTTTTCTTTTCCTCTTTCTCTATTATAAGAAGGTCGGGGTTATTTTCATTTATCTCCATATTAAGATCACCTAGTGTGTTCTCAACAATGGATTCTCTATCATTTGCTGTTCCTCCAAATAGAAGTATTGAACTCATGTTTCCAATATACCTATTAAGTAGCAGTGCTTCCAGGGGTTGTATAGTGTAGTGCAGTAAAGGCTACAGACATACCATTATGATTCTTCTTTCAATCAGAAAGCGCTCTGTTATTTTTTGCAGAGCGCTTTTACGTTTCGGAATATCTTGCCCCTTACCTCCCTGCCCTGTTATCATTAGCTGGAATAGTTATATCTGCCCATGGCTTTACTAAATAACAAAGACAAACCAACAGGAATAGAGGATGTACTCTATGCAAAGAAACTCATAACTGAGGATCAACTTTCCGCCATCAAATTTGAACATGTGAATACTGGAAAAGCCGTTGAGCAAATCATCAAGGAACGAGGATATGTTAGTAACGATGATTATGTAAAAGCTTTTGGCGAGGTATACGGAATTGAGTATGCACAACTTGATGGTAAGACTATTGATCCTAAACTTTTGGAATTAATTCCACACAAACTAGCTAAAAAATATAATGTAGTTGCTTTTGACCTGGACGGAGAATCCAATCTACTTTCTCTTGCTATGGTAGATCCTTTGGATCTTCAGACCATTGAGTTTATTGAACGTAAAACCGGATACAAGGTAAAGCCATTTGTATCTACTATGACTGAGATTGATCAGGTTGTAGAAGAGCAAAGTGGAAAGGTTATTGGAGAAGAGATTAGCGCCGCTTTGGAAGAAATTACTGCTACAACTTTGAAGATTGAAGAAAACCAGGGAGATTTAGACGCTGACGATGCCACTATTAGAGACGCACCTATTGCACGAATTGTCGGTATGGTTTTAGAAACTGCAGTTAAACTCGGAGCTTCTGATATTCACATAGAGCCAGATGAAACAAAGACTAGATTGCGCTACAGAGTAGACGGTGTGCTTGAAGAAAAAAGAACCCTTCCAAAAGAAATGCATGATTCTCTTGTGGCAAGAATTAAGATCTTGGGTAACATGAAGATTGACGAAAAGAGACTTCCTCTTGATGGTCGTTTTAAAATTGAGGTTGGTAAATCAAAGACTGATCTTCGTGTGTCTACACTCCCTACTATTTATGGCGAGAAGGTAGTTATTCGTTTACTAAAAGAAGAAGGTTCGGTTTTTACATTCCAAGACTTAGGTCTAAGAGGACTTTCTCTTAAGAGACTTGAAGAGGCACTTCTTAAGCCAGTTGGAATGATTCTTGTTACAGGCCCTACTGGTTCGGGTAAGACAGTTACTCTTGCTTCTGCATTAAACAAATTAAATACCAGTAAGGTAAACATTGTAACGGTTGAAGATCCGGTTGAAATTAGAATTCCAGGAGTTAACCAGGTTCAAATTAATACTCAGGCAGGGCTTACCTTTGCAGCTGGTTTAAGATCCTTCTTGCGTCAAGACCCTAACATCATCATGGTAGGAGAGATTCGAGACGGAGAGACTGCTGAGCTTGGTATTCATGCCGCTCTTACTGGTCACTTGGTTCTCTCAACTATTCACACAAACTCTGCAGGAGGTGCCATTCCTAGACTTTTAGATATGGGAATTGAAAACTTTCTCTTAGCTTCAACACTTAATGCAGTTTTGGCTCAGCGACTGATAAGAAAGATTTGTGTCGATTGTAAGGAAAGTTATGAACCCCCTAAAGAAATTGCAGATGATATTAGAAATAGAGTTAAGGGTATCGAGGACTCCGCGATTCTTATGAGTAAAGACAAGATAATAATAGAGTCTATGAAATTAGCTCATACTGAGAAGATGGTTTTGTATAGAGGAAAGGGTTGTGAAAAGTGTGGTGGAACCGGATATAAAGGGCGAAGTGGTATCTTTGAGGTTTTGGAAATGAGCCCTGATGTTCAGACACTTACCTTAGGGCATAGTTCTGCGGCGCAGATCCAGGAAGCCGGTATAAAGGAAGGGATGCTTACATTGGAGCAAGATGGTTATTTAAAGGTGTTGGAAGGTTTAACAACGTTAGAAGAAGTAATGAGAGTCTCCTCAGGATAAATTATGGCTAAACTAAATGTTGCACAGTTATTAGAGCAAGTTGTTAAGATGGGAGCCTCAGACCTTCACTTAAGTATGGGTGTGTCTCCGGTTGTTAGGGTAAATACAGTTTTATCCCCTCTTTCGGATTTTCCTCCACTTACCACAGAAGATATTGAGTTCTTTCTTTCACAAATATTAAATCAAGAGCAAAAAGACATTTTGGATGTTAACAAAGAATTGGATCTTTCCGTTGCGTTAGGAAAGAAGGTTAGATTTAGAGTTAACGTCTTTTTCCAAAAAGGATATCCCTCTGTTGCTATGAGAACAATTCCATTAGTTGTTCCAAGCTTAGAAACTTTAAATCTTCCTCCAGTTGTTAATTCTATAGCTGATCTCAAGCATGGCTTAGTTCTTGTTGTAGGCCCTACCGGGCATGGTAAGTCCACCACAATTGCTGGAATGCTTGATCGTATAAACTCGACTCGTGCAGAGCATATTTTGACAATAGAGGATCCTATCGAATATATCTTTACTAATAAAAAGTCTCTTATAGAGCAACGTGAAATGTATCTTGATACACATTCATGGGAAGTAGCTCTTAAGGCAGTTTTAAGACAAGACCCAAACGTTGTATTTATTGGCGAGATGCGTGATCATGATTCCATGCAGGCAGCTCTTACCATTGCTGAGACCGGCCACTTAGTTTTTACTACATTGCATACAAACTCCGCTGCTCAAACAATTGACCGTATCATTGACTCCTTCCCTGAGGGACAACAAGGTCAGGTTAGAATCCAGCTTTCTCAAATTTTAGAAGCAGTTATTTCTCAAAGACTTATACCTTCAACTTCCAAAGGGTTGGTTCCTGCAATTGAGGTTCTTATTGTAAATACCGCAGTTAGTAATATGATTCGTGAAGGTAAGACACATCAGATCGATAACGTTATAAACACTGGGGCAAGCCTAGGAATGGTGGCTTTGAATTCGAGTTTGGCAGATCTTATAAATGCTGGTGAGATAGACCTTAACGAGGCCTTAAAGATGAGTTTACACACCGATGAGTTGAGAAATCTAGTAGGGAGTAAAAAATAATGCCGGTATTTGTTTATACAGCTATTGATTCTGCTGGAAAAAAGCGTGCTGGTACAGTTGATGCCAGGTCCAAATCTTCCGCTGTAGGTCTTTTAAAGGAGCAAAGCCTTTACGTTGTAGATCTAGTTGAGCAAAAAGAAAATGTTTTGGAGCAAATGCTTAGCTTTAGGGGTGTTCCTGAAACCGAAGTAGTTGCTTTTACAAGACAGCTTTCCACTATGATTTCCGCAGGACTTCCAATCTCTCGTGGTTTAGAGGTTCTAGCTGAACAAACTCCTAACAAGAATATGAGAAAGATTATTTTAGACACCCTTCGTGATGTACAGGGAGGTGCCGCTCTTTCAAACACTTTAGCAAAGTATCCTAACGTTTTTAGTACTACCTATGTAGCTCTTGTTAGAGCTGGTGAAGCTTCAGGTAAGTTGGAAGAGATTCTAAAGAGACTTGCTGACACCTTAGAGTCACAAAGAGACTTCAAAGCCAGGTTTACTGGAGCTATGATTTACCCAGGAATTATCTTTATAGCTATGATTGGTGTGTTTGTTTTAATGATGGTATTTGTTATTCCAAAACTATCTCAAATGTACGACAGTATGGGTGTAGATTTGCCTGTTGTTACGCAGTTCATGATTAACACGTCTAATGCCATGACTACGTATTGGTATGTATTCATAACAGTAACGGTTCTTTTTGTTTTTGGTGTTAAGGCCTTTCTTTCAACTGAGACCGGTAAGGTAGCCCTTTATGCTGTTTTAGTAAAACTTCCTGTATTTGGAAAGATTCTTAAACAAAGAGATATGACTGAATTTACAAGAACCTTAAGTCTTTTGATCGCTTCTGGTATCTCTATTGTTGAGGCTTTAAATATTATCTCCCAGGTTGTAGCCATTCCGGAGTTCAAAGCGGGAGCTATTTCTGCGGCTATTGCTGTGGAAAAGGGTGGCTCTTTATCTGATTATCTTAAGCAAAACAAAACCTTTCCTCCCCTGCTGGGCCAGATGACCTCTGTTGGTGAGGAGACAGGACAATTAGATGAAGTGTTTGAAAGAATTGGTAACTATTTTGCTACAGAAACTGATCATGCCATTAAAGGCTTGTCAGCAGCTCTTGAACCAATCATACTTATTATGTTAGGTGGTATGGTCGGTCTACTTATTATCTCGATTATTACCCCTATATATAAGATAACGAGTTCTTTGTAAATAAATTTATTACTTTTAAAGGAGGTGAAGAAGCGTGAGAAAAACAGAAAAAGGTTTTACATTAGTCGAACTATTGGTAGTTGTCGCTATTATCGCGGTTCTAGCCGGAGTAGTTATTGTTGCTATTAACCCAGCAGCTCTTCTTCAGAAATCTAGAGACGCTACTCGACTTCAAGATGTAGAAAATATCCATAAAGCAATGTCATTGGCATTAGCTGACGGTGAAATTACCCTTACAGCCACAGGAGTCTGTGGAACTTGTACATCACTAGCAGGAACACAAGCAGTAGATGGAACAGGATGGGTTAAGTTCGCTATCCCAACTGGAAAGACAGGTTTGGCTAAATACCTACCCACATTACCAGCCGATCCGTTAAATACCGGATCAAACGTATACACCTATGGAGGAACAATCACCGGTTATGAAATTAACACCGTGTTAGAGTCTGCAGATAATACTGCCAAGATGAGCACTGATGGTGGTAACGCCGCAGGAGTATGGGAAATTGGTACATCATTGACCATTCTCTAATCTAGGACACAAAAGGTGTTGGAGAGTCATTGACGAGTGCCTGCCTGCAGCATCTTTTCCTGGATTAACGTAACGCTACGTAGCAATACGTTACAAAGACCCCGCTTTACGCGGGGTCTTCCTATACCTACAGCCTCTTCCCACGAGCATGTTTTTTTGGTAAATTGGGGAGAGTTTCCCCGATATGTCTGATACTAGTGCCCAAAACCTCAAATACGAAAAGCTAAAGCCCCGAGAATTCGTGGATATCTCTAGATGGGTTATGTCCTTTCTCTACAAGATAAACAAGAAGTTTACTATTACCTTTTTCGTGACAGCTACCCTAATGAGTCTTTTCAGTATTGTTAATACCTATCTTTTAACCCGTATTCTAGACGTTATTGTTGATATTGTGGGCCAAAGTGGGGCTACAATACAGGACACATATCCCTTTTTGGGTATGATGATTGCTCTAAGTCTTACAGAAAGTGTAATTGGCTTTTTTAGGGTGTACTCAGAAAGAGGCTTGGACTTTGTAATTCGTCCTGAAATGGAGAAATTCCTTTACTTAAAGCTTAAAGAGTTAGGTATTCAGACCTTAGAAGACCCAGATGTTACAAATAAGATTCATAGGGCTAATAGACAGCTTCATCAAATAGTAAATTACTTTTTTAGGCTCACTGAAACTATGGTATCAGCAATTAGCCTCTTTGTCCGTGGTGCTATCGTTTTTAGCTCCATTCCTATGATTATTCCTGTAATAGTATTGTTCTCTTTACCTAAGTACCTAAGTGATCGAAAGCACAGAAGTGCTGTATGGAAATTTGGTTATGAGAACACTGAAAAAAGAAGGATGGGCTACGTTAACTCTCACTACTTGCAGGCTAAAGAGTTCTTACAAGAAATATTTATTAGCGGAGGTCACGACTTTTTGGATAAAAGGTATACCAAATTTGTTGACTGGTTAACCACGGAAAACATGAGGCTTAGGAAGAATTGGTTCTTAAGTATGCATGGTTATGGGTTTCTAACTGATCTTAGCGTTTATTTAGCTTATCTTATGACCTTTGCTAAGGTTTTTGCGGCAAAGATCAGTGTTGGTGATGTCTTCTTCCAGATTTCCCTTATTAATAGCCTTTCTGGTGAATTGGGAAGATTCTTTAATAGAATGAATCAAACCTTTGAGTCTTCTATTAGAGTTAAGGACAGCTATATTTTGTTTCAGATGGACCCTCAGACTAAGGATGGTGACTTTGAGCTGCCTTGGATGGAAGAAGGACCTACCATTGATATGCACAACATTTCTTTTTCATATCCTAGATCTGACACCTCTGTGATTGAAGGATTAAACCTTTCTATAGAGTCTGGTGAGAAGGTGGCAATTGTTGGTCATAACGGTGCCGGAAAAACTACCTTGGTTAAGCTTATTTCTAGGATGTATCTACCTCAGAAGGGAGATATCTTAATTAATGGTAAGTCTTTAAGTGAGGTAAAGCTTGATTCCTTATATAAGAACATGGGTGTTTTGTTTCAGGAATACAATCAATACCATTCCCTAAGCGTCAGAAACAACGTTTATATTGGTGCCTCCAAAAAGCCTTTTGATGAAAAGAGATTTGTTGAGTCTTTAGAACGTGCGGATGCTTTGGACTTTGTTAATGATTTGCCTAATAAGTTTGAGCAGATTTTGAGTGAACGTTACACTGATGGTACCCGTTTATCTACAGGGCAATGGCAGAAACTAGCTATCGCAAGGTTTTTCTACCGTGACGCTCCCCTAGTCATCTTTGACGAGCCAACAGCAGCTATTGATGCAGTTTCCGAATACAATATCTTTAATAAGATCTACAGTTTCTTTGAGAAAAAAACCGTTATCATTATTTCTCACCGATTCTCAACCGTTAGAAACGCTGACCGTATAATTGTTCTTTCAAAGGGTAAGATTATTGAAGAAGGTAACCATGAGGAACTTATGAAGAAAGACGGTCACTACGCCGAATCCTTTAGACTTCAGGCAGAGGGTTACTCCTTAGCTTCTTAGTTCCACTTGCCATCCCCAACCCTAGCCTATATCATGTTTTCATGATTGAAATAGTTGGTTTTGCATTGATATTTATTGGCGGCCTCTTCGTAGGGTCCTTTTTAAATGTAGTTGCAGATAGAACTCCTAAGGGTGAATCTCCCTTAAAGGGAAGATCCCACTGTGATTATTGTAAAGAGAACCTTAAGGCTAAGGATCTCGTTCCCCTACTATCCTATATGTGGATAAAGGGTAAATGCAGATACTGCAAAGAAAAACTCTCTATTTACTACCCAATTGCCGAGTTTCTTACAGGATTAGCGTTTGTGGGAATCGCTTATTATCTTGGCGTGTTTAGCCAGGCAAGCCCTCTTATTTGGCTTAACTTCGCTTACATGGCAACTATTATCTCCTTTTTAATCGTTATATTACTTGCTGATATCAAATATAAGATTATTCCTAATAGAGTGGTATTCCCTGCTATCTTCTTTATGCTCTTTTTCATGGCCTTAAGCTTTACATTCATTGCAGCAAGCTCTTATACACAACTAAAAGCTGACCCATTTGGAAAATACCTACTTGAGGTAGGCTACTGGAAGGATCAGATGATCTTTTTGGCTAGAAGTCTTGGTATCACCATTGGTACCTCTGCATTACTTGCTGGTTTCTTCTGGTTTTTAATCTGGGTAACAAAAGGAAAAGGAATGGGTGGTGGCGATGTTAAGCTCGCTTTCCTTATAGGTCTTATCAATGGCTTCCCTCTTAGTGTGATTGCTATTGTAATGGCCTTTCTTACCGGTGCAATCTTTAGTTCCATACTAATGTTGTTTAAGAGGAAGGGTATGAAGGATGTAATTCCTTTTGGACCGTTCCTAATACTGGGTAGTGTTACCGCATTTATCTTTGGACAACAGATATTTAACTGGTACATAGCGCTTCTTTAAGTCCTATAGCACGTATTGACGCTTTTCTATATTTCACTTATTATGCTAATACGAATGTGACACAAATGAGTGTTCACAAATCCTAATGAGGAGGTTGCGATGAATAATCCAACCAGCACCGACAAGGAGATTCGAAACAACCTGATCATGTGTGGCGTCATTCTTGCCATCGCGATCTTGCTTGCCGCTTTCCCCCCAACGTTTTCCTGGAAGATGTTTCTTCCCCACGACACGATCAATTTATTGTCGTTGGCGGGAATGTAGCAAATTGATTCGAAAATCCCGACGCCACCCATTTTTTTCTTGGGTGGCGTTTTGCGTTTTAATCATTAGTACCTCCAGTTGCAATCCCCAATATTATAGGTTACTATAAATACGGATTGAGTTACTTTCAATAGTGACTTTTTTCAATTACTATATATACAAGAGTAAGAGACTAATTAATCTATCGACTACAAATCAAAGGAGGTTTCGATGTCGACAAAATCCCTGTACGCAATTTTTGGCCTGTTTATGGTAGCCGGCGTTGTAGCCGCCGCCATACTTGGCCCAGTAGGACTTTTTGAAGCTGTTACTGGTATTGATTTGCCTGAACCAGTTTTAGCAGAGGGAATTCCTACAGTAACGCAAAACGCAGGACAAACCGTTGTACCGGCTATAACAGAGGTATTCGTTACGGATGCGCCTCTCACGCCAACAGAAACGCTTGTACCAGCTACTGCTACCCTACCTGCGACAGCAACAGAGGCACCACGAGATATCATCTGTGGTCCGGCTTGTGAAAAGCTTGATGCAGTTTCACGCGCAGCAGCAGTGTATCCTGGCTATGAATCAGGGTTTGAGTGGCTGTGGGTCGAGTACGCAGATGCAGATAACTGTGTTGGATATCATGAGTATGCAAACCCAGACGGAACACCTTCTGGAGAATTTGCATCTTGTCTTGATCTCAGCGCTGGTGGCATGAATCTGTGTAATCCTAATGCAGGAGTAGCCTGGCAAGAGGATTCTTGTCTTGGCGGATACACATTGGCAGTTTTTCGTATAGAGGGTTTGGTGCTTTCTGACATTCCCTACTATGACTTCCCTCACTTTGGTGGGTGGATGTTTCCGTCTGATATTTTGGTGGACGAGCAGTATCACTTGGGCGGAGGGTACCTACCTCTGGTTTTTCCTGGTGATTTCACTGCCAATGATATTGACGCTATGCGTGAGAAGTTTCTTTGCGTGTATGAATGGGAGATTGCAGACGATCCTACTAATGGAGATTATGCAAAGCTTGCAGATCATCTGGTTGCTGCCTATTCTGTAGGGACTTTTACAGGTAACGTAATCCGTACAAACACATCAATTTCAGATCCTGATGTTGGTGGTGCACGAATGGTAATTGAAAACTTGCCACTGTATTGGACGGATTCGCTTAATCCTGCAGATTGCCCTTAGAAAGAGAGAAGATCGCAGAGGCCGGAAAATTTAATGTTTCCGGCCTTGATCTTTAAACTAGCTATTTACTTTCCTTCCTTCTTTTAGGTATCATTTAAACATTATGAAAAACTTTGCCCAAAGACCCTTTATAAAGAAGTTACTTATTTTGGTTATAACCCTCTTGGTTTTATCCGTAGTTTCCCTATATTCAGTAGAAAAGTTCTACAAATCAAACTGGCTTTTGCAAAATGAACAAGCCGCAAATATTAGAAGAAAGATAGATTATTTTCTATTAGATTCTTTTACCAATAACACTTTGGGATATCGGGATTATGTTTTAGAGAATGCTCCTGGTTTATACACATGGAGACCTTTAAGAATAATGCCAGATTTGGACCTTCCTGAATCTTGGGATGGTGAAACCGAATTTAATACTATTTATGCTGAAGTTAAGGATTGGAAACCTGAAGAAAACATTTTGTCTGTTTACACATTTATTAGCCAACCTGGCTTTTTGCATCTTGATCTAAGCGATGGTGGAGAAGACACTAAGCTTATTGTTCCTCTTGTTGATGAATTCGGCAGGCCTCTTTCCTCCTCAACAGTAGATGAAAATTCAGTGACTGAAGGTATGCTTACGAACTTTTTGGCACTCTTTGATAATGAAGATGATTTAGTTGACTACGTGTCTCAGTTCTCTTCCGTTGAAGACTTAACTTCCTTCATGGCCTTTGGGTTTGGTGGTCTAGCTAGAGATATCTTGATTAAAGATGTTAGCGGGCACTATGATTGGAATGATGCCTTCTGTGAAACTGACATGCTTATGGTGTCTTTTACAAAAGATGTTGATATTTCTTCAATAGAAACCGAGGCAACAGTAACTCCATCTATGGTGATTATGAACCAAGGAGGTTGTCCTGTTGAGTATGTTCAATCGGATGTTGCACCAGAGATTGATTATTCCCAGCTCCCTGCAAAAATTCATGAACCAACAGATGCTGAGTCTTGGATCTTTGAATATCGACTATTCAGAGAAGATATTTCATACTTAGAAAATTCTGAAGGAGTCACCCAATGAGTAAAGATATAAATGTTTCATATAAATTAATTCCAGTATTGGTAGTTTTTCTAGCAGGTTTGGCAACGATGCCTGTTGTAGAGGCTCGGTATGCAATGGATGGTTATTCTAGGCCAACAAGAAGGACTTATACTCCTCCTAAACCTAAGCCTAAACCATCCCCTCCTCCGCGAAGAAGTCCTCCAAGATATGAGAGGCCACCAAGAAGGAGCTATAGCTATACTCCTCCTAAACCTAAGCCTAAACCAACGCCTCCTCCTGCGCCTAAACCAGCACCTACGCTGAGTCCAGCACAGAAAAGGTTCTTACAAAAAGAGGCATTGATGGAGAAAAGTTACACTAGTAGCTATGGTAGTACTACATCTCCTACGACATCTACATACCCTTACAGTTATTATGGTAGTGGTGGTGGGGGTGCATCCAACAATTCTACTAGGAATTGTGGCGGTGCTTATCAGAAATCTTGCGGAACAGCCTATGACCCTACTAATTATTACGCTAACGGAAATCCTGCATATAATAGTGGTGCCAATTGTGTTGGATCTTACTGTATGGATGGATCCTACAATCCGTTAGTAGGAACAAACTCTTCTGGTTCTACAGGTTGGTGGGCTGCTGGAAATGTAGCTAATAGCGGTTATACTATTGCGCCAACATCACAAAAAGCTTGTGGGGGTTCGAGCTCCACGCACCAGTGTTTCCAAATCACAAATAAAGATGGAACACCTGGGCAAGCGATTTGGGTAAGTGATGCCAGAGTTGCCGTATTAGAACGACAGGCGGCTAACACAGGGTACTATGCAGGCTCGGAAGAATTGAGAGGTACCCAGACTTATACTCTAACAACAACCAGTTGGCCTTGTGGCGGCAGTTGCTGCTATGACAGTGGTTGGAAGGCTCCCGGTGGTTGCGGAGCTGCAACTGCTGCTAAAGGTGGCGGTGGTGGTGGTAAGCCTCCTGTTACACCTCCCCCAGGATGTACGAATTCAGCTCCTTCAAAACCAGCTATTGCACATCCAACAGATGGTGACACAGTAGCTCCAACAGACACAATTACACTTACTTGGTCTCTTGGAACCTGGGGTACAGCTTGTACTGGTAATAATAATAACTTTTTCTTGACGGTTCTCCCTTCTGGTGGAGGGGCACCTATTCAAATCGTTCTACCAACTAGTAAGTATGACCTTCCAGTGACTGCTGGAACATCTTATGAGTGGTTTGTTGTAGCTAGTAACGGTACTGGTTCACGATCATCGGATCACGCAACCTTTACAGTATCTGATACTTCCCTTGTGTCAGGTTATATATCTGACCTAACCGGAGTTGCTTGCCCTGCAAGCCCTGCTCAGAAAGAAATAGCACCCGATGATTTATCAGGTGGCGTTGCAGTAGCCGTAGGTGCTCTAAGTGGTACCTGGGATCCTGCAAGCTTTGATAATCATAGCTATGAAGTTGAGGACGTAGGTTATGGAACTGGCCAGATTGTCTGTGCTAACGTTTCAGACCCTGCAGATAAGCCTAACTTCAGGTATGTACTTAACTGTGTGAACGGGACAGATACTGGAGTAATTTCAGGATCATGTGCTTCCGTTGATATTAGTTCTGCTAGTACAACAGCTAACCTTGGATACCGTTTATCCTCCACTGGATGGTTTACATCCCTTGGTGGTGACGTATTCGGAGGTTGCGACGAATCAAACTGTGCTTCTAGCATTAGCGTAGGTATCCCTGACGCAGGTGATATTCTAGGCGGATTTGCCGAGTATCTAGTAGATAGGGTTGGAACGGTCTTTGCTGATAGCGGACTTTCCATCTCAAATGATGCTTACTCTGCAGACAATGACAGAAGACTTGAGTTTATGGCCTCAGAAAATCCATGGCCATCAACATTCTCCTTTGATGCTCCAGAGAGTGCCAACAGCGTCTCTAACTGTGACGGGATGTTTGGTAACCTTGCAGCAGGAGAAGTGTATGAAGCTTCTACAAGCTGTGTACAGGATGGCTTAGACAATCTTAGCGGTAGCTACTCCGTATCCGGAAGTGGTGTCGCTGTAGTCTATGTAAGTGGAACGGATACCTTAGACTTTGAGAAGGACTTTGTTTCTGGCAACAGCAACAGAATACTCTTCATAACTCAAGGTTCTGTGAGATACGATTCCGCTCTAGGAACCGCAGCTCCTGATACAAGTACATCACCAAGCGTTCAAGCTTCAGTGATAGCTGAACAATCAATTAACTTTGAATCCACTGGTTCACAGGACGATACAACACTTGTTGTAGAAGGTCCTTTGGTAACCAAAGATGGTGAGGTCTCCTTCGACAGAGACCGTGGCTTGCAAAACGGGTTCCCTGCAGAAGTAGTTGTTTATAATCCTACTTACTTGGTAGAATTAACAAACGCTACTCCTGCCGGAGTGTCATCAGTAGATATTTCTTGGGTAATACAGAATTAACTGCCATGAATAAAACAATTAACAACAACGAAAAAGGACAAGCCCTCATATTTGTAGTCGCAACAATGACTGTTGCACTAGCAGTAGGAGTCGGCGTGTCTCTAAGAAACCTTTCATCAATTTCAAGGACATCTAGAACAGATACAGCCTCAAGAGCGCAAGCCGCTGCTGAGGGGGGTGCTGAAAACGTCCTCTCACGTAGTGAGGGTGACCTGGCAAGCATGGTAGGTGCTCCCGCGGAGGACATAGTATTTGCTCCTACAGGTGGGGACAACGTAACCGCAGTCGCTTCTGTAAGCGTAGAAAACTACAATATTCCTGCAGGTCTTGGTTACTTACCTCTTGATATAAAGCAAGATCAAGTATCTGAAGTGAAACTTGATGGTGGTGCTGTAACTGTATGTTGGTCATCTCAAGTAGATGGAACATCCAGTGATATCTATTACTCTGCTTACAACAATAGTGGTGACATCGTAAGAAACGGTGTTGAAGCTAGCAGCAGGGATGGATTCCCAAGCAACTACTCCTCTGGTGGAACCTTTGAAGGTGCCTCTGGTGGAAATGCTGATTTCGCTAATTGCCATGACGTGAGTCTACCAAGCAGTGCTGTCGGATTAAGAATTAGAGTAATTAATGCAGACACTCGTTTAGGTGTCTATCCCTCCTCTGGGTCTCTCCCAGACCAGGGATATCTAATCTCATCCTTAGGCAAACTTGAAGCTGTAGAAGAAGGTGAGGACGCAGAAGCCCTCGTAACTGTGGTGCGCTCCGCTCCTTATATGCCAGGCATTTTTGACTTCGGAGTTTACTCTGGTTCCAGTGCTGACGTTTTAGATTAAGCGTTGGTTCTAGTGCTTTGAGGCTTGTCTATTGCAGGCCCAACTATTATAGGTTAATATAAATCTGAGAAAAGTCATAACAATGACTTTTTTCAGTTTAGATAATGAAAGAGACTGATCCCCTATTCGACTAGAGCATAAAGGAGGTTACTATGTCGAAAACAACGTTGATACTGTTTTTTGTTGCAGCTGTGCTATCCGGCCTAGTAATTACGGTGCTTGATATACCGTTAGGCCTCCCTAGTGAAGCAAGCTTAGGTAGTACACCTACACCCAGTAGGACACCACTACCTTCGCCCACTAGCACAATCACACCAACAAAGACACCAACGCCAACTTATACGGTTGCACCGTCTAAGACGCCATTTCCAACAGCAACACCAATACCTTTTCGTGTTTTAGCTGATGATATCGCTTATGATGCACGTGATGGTGTTATAGAGTGTGCACCTACTGGAATTCAGGATTTCCCATATGAAATTCTTCCAGAAGGATATGTAGTTCACTCTGTATCATCTAACTACTGTACCGTTGTGTTTGCCTATTCTGAACCTGCTGTTCCAGGAGAGACCATAATCGGTTTCTATCGCGTTTTTCAAAACCTGGATGTTGTAGATGTTCATTTTGAGACAATACTTGACGAAGGGTTTGCTGCTGACTTAAATTGGGTCGTACCCTAGTAAATATGTTGGCAAAGAACTTAGGAGCCCCCGGGAATACACTGGGGGTTTCATTGACTTGTTGACATGAAATTGTATTTTCTCTAACATTTAGAAGCAAGAGTTAAGAGAAAAACCTGCCAACATGGATCAAACTCAAGATAACAGCATAAAAGAAAAGAAAAACAAGATCCCTCTGTTAATTTTATTTGTTTTATTTGTCATATTATCCCCCTTTGGAGCATTCTTATTATTTGAGCGATATTTAGAAAAAACTATCTATGAGGATAGAAAGCTTATATTACAGTATGAAGCGGAGGAAGTTCTTGAAACCTTACCTCTTTCCTCTGTAACCAAAGGATTTTTAGGTTTGATAAGTTACGTCCATGAGGAATATCTAAATGAATACTACCTTCTTCCCAACGATACCCTTTTAGATTTGCTAACGGATTACGACCATACACAAAAGAACGCTGTTTTTGAAGTAATTGGTGCTGGTGCAACAGCTAGTTCTTTAGAACTTAGGTTTGTATTTCCATCTTCACTTGAGAATTTTGAGCTTCAATCAAACATTGAATGTACTGTAAGTAGTACAGTTGCAGGGGAAGTTACAACTTCATCCACTGAGGACTTGGGAGAGTCAGAAGTTGGTACGTTCCTTGGTTATGATAAAGAGCTGGAGGTAAAGGGACGTATTCCCGAGTTTATTTTAAGTTTGCTTGACCGTTCCGATGTAGAAAATGGTCAGAGCAGACTATACTTAAAGGGTCTTTGCTCCGACTATGAATGTACAGCAGTTTTAGATAATTGTTTAATTGAGGTAGTTTCCCAATGATACAAAAGATGACATATAGAAAAGCTACAACCTTATTTTTAGGCTTATTTGTGGCTTTGTTTTTAGCAACTTCTTTATCCCCTACTGTTTATGCTAAGAAATGGACATATAAAGCTTGGGCAGCAAGAAGAGATGAGAAGGATCAAAGAGTCGCAGAGATGGCTAGAAAAAGACCAAATGCTTATAGGAATTATGTAAACAATGTCGCAAAGGACATTATTGGGAAAGAAAATGTGGGAGGATCTAATGATCCCACCAAGTTTAATGCTTGGAATTACAATTACAGTGATTTATTAAGAAAAGGTTCCGGTTTCTTGTCGCAAGGTGCGACCCAAGATACTTCGGCAACGAACATGATAAGAGGACAAGATGGCTTCGTTTGGTTAAAGGACTCTAATGGTAACTTCACACAGGTTGAGTCTAACAACTATGATCTAAGTCTTTATCAATCAAAAAATGGCACAGCAACCCTTTGTGTGGGCTGGGGATGCCTCGCAGGTAACTATACTCCAGCTGGTGGCGGTGGCGGTGGTGCTGTTTGTACAGCAACTGCTCCAAGTGGCTCACTTGCTTTAGTCTCCCCTACTAATAATTCTGATGTTGAGGCGGAAAGTGGCAAGGTTACACTTAGCTGGGACAATTTCTCTAGCTGGGGGGCTTGCTGTGGAGCTTGTACCAGAACCTTCCAGGTATTTTTAGGAAAAGAAGGTGAAAGTCTTATAAGAGTTGGTAGTATTTCTGAAAGCATTAATAGTTTGGAAGCAGATGTGGAAGTAGATGCTACTTACAACTGGTACGTTATTGCTTTAAATAGTGATACCGGTTTGGTACGTTCCCCAACTTGGTCATTTAAGGTACTGCCAGGAGCCCAGCCTGTTACAGGTTATATCTGGGATAGTACCGGTCTTTCCTGTACAGCAGATAAAGATTCCAATGAAATTCAGCGCAGTGATGTAGATGGAAATGTTGCAGTCTCTGTAGGAGCAACTGTAGGTACATGGGATCCTTCTTTTAGTGGTCATAGCTATGAGGTCACAAATGTTCCTTATGGTCCTGGCCAAGTGATTTGTGCAAATATCCCTGACCCTATTGGTAAGCCTAATTTTAGATACGCTCTTACCTGTGCAGATGATAGTGCATCAGGACTAGTATCAGGCTCATGTGCAACAATCGATGTTTTAGGGCCTACTAACAGAGATTTGGGTTATAAACTCACATCTGTAGGTTGGTTCCAATCAATTGGTGGCGATGTTTTTGGGGGTTGTGATGAGGCAAATTGTGCCGCAAGTGTAAGTGTAGGTATTCCTTCCGCTACCGAAATCCTTGGCGGTTTTGCCAAAGCTATTGTTGCCGAAGTAGGTACTTTGTTTGGAGACAGTGGTTTCTCAATTACAGATAATGCTTTCAGTGAAGATAATAATAGGCATCTAGAGTTTATGAATTCCAAAAAACCGTGGCCAAAAGCGTTCACACTCACTCCTTCTGATAACGTAGACGAAGTTACTGATTGTGATTCCATGTTTGCAGGGGACCTTGATGGGGGTTCTATGTATAAAGCAGACGTGTCTTGTGTCCAGTCGGGCCTTGAAAACTTATCAGGTGGCTATAGTTTGGCTTCAGATGGGGTTGCTGTAGTTTATGTGGAGGACTTTGGCACCTTAATGTTTGAAAAAGACTTTGTTTCTTCCAGTGTTGCGCAGAGAGTAATGTTTATTTCAGAAGGTTCTGTTGAATTTGGATCTGAATTTGGTGTTGTATCCCCTACCAAAGATACAGCAGCCCAGGTACAGGCAAGCATTATTACTGAAGGCTCCATTATATTTAAGGGAAAAACAGGTGCTGATGTCGGTACTGATACAACCTTGGTCGTAGAAGGCCCAATTGTATCCAAGGAAGGATCAGTAAGCTTTGATAGGGACCGAGGCCTTGATAACGGCTATCCCGCCGAAGTTGTTGTTTACAATCCTATATACTTAACTGACGCACCCGAAGGTTTAAATGTCTTAGACATTTCTTGGGCGATTGATAATTAGTTTATGTTTTTATATTCGAAAGGGGGTGCAGGTATGATTAAACAAAATAAAGGTTTTACACTTATTGAGCTTTTGATCGTTATCGTTATTATCGGTATCTTGGCTGGTGTGTTGATTTCCGTTATCGACCCTGTTTCCCAACAGAATAGAGCACGAGATGCAGGAATTGAAGCATCCATTAACAAGGTAGTTCTTGCTACCGAAGGCTATATTTCAGCTTATGGTAATGTTCCAACAGAAGTACAATTTGTTGCTCAGTTTAAAACTGCAACAATTACTCCTAGAGGAACTTCTTGTGATCAGACAACAGGAGATCCAGATTGTGAATTTTCAGTTGTAGGTAATGCTTTATCTGAAACATGTAGTAGTACATGGGCAGGTTCAGGTACCTCCCAGTGTTACTTCAGGTATTCTGCTACAGATGGTACTTCTTCTTTTGTTATCTATGCAAAGTCCGCAGGTTTAGCTGACGTTGTATTCAAGTTTGAGAACTCTGGTTCAAATACTGGTGTGATACAGCAATGTCCCGCATCCGATCCAGTAAGCTGTTAACTTAATTTACAGAGCCCCCTTTAAGGGGGCTTTTTTTCTTTATGCATAAAAATGAGTCAGGATTTACATTAATAGAATCTCTATTAGTCTTAGTAATAATAGGATTTCTTTTCGTTTTTCTAATAGATGCCTTAGATCTTGCGGGACTTCAAGCAAAAGCTCAAAACGCCTCTGTACAGTCTGCTATGACAAAGGTTGTTCTTTCAGTAGATAGCTTTGTTACTGCTTATAGTAGAGTTCCTAATGAGACTGAGTTTTTGGATGCTTTAAGTTCTGGATCAATTGAGCATGAAGATAGTTGTACTGTTTTTGGAGTACCAAATTATGAGTGTCTATTTAAGCTTAGTTCAAGAGAGCTTCCTTCAAATTGCGATTTAAGTAATTGGAGAGCTGATAAGTTGGGAACTTACCCTTGTTTTATTAGGTATTACTCTGGAAATGCCTTATCGTCAAATTTTGATAATAAACAGAACTATCGTCTCTACGCAAAGGTTTTTGGTAGAGATAATGCCTTTTATGTTTTCGACAGTTTAAAAAGTGGTGTATTGTTTAAGTGTCCAAGTTCTACAAATGACTTTGACAAGTTAGAGGATTGTCATGAACTATAAAGATCAATCAGGTTTTACATTAGTGGAAATGCTTATCGTAATCTTAGTAATTGCGGCACTTTCTGTGATTCTTATTAGCATAATTGACCCTCAGGCATCCCAAGGTCGTGCCAGAGACGGGGTTAGGATGAATAACGTAAAGAACATATCAGAAGGAATAGAGTCTTACAGACAGCTTGAAGGAAGTTATCCTGATAATTCTGACCCTAGTGATGAAGATTCTACCCTTATGAAGACTTATATTAAGAAGTGGCCTGATCCCCTAGCGGACGATGGCAGTATGAACCCTGATAACGCCTATGTTTATGTACAAGCTGGGTCTGGTTTTATACTACGCACACTCAATGCAACCGGAGGTTGTTATAAGTATCAAACTGATTGGAGTAAGGTATTGGAGTGCCCTATCGCAGAATGCACAAACTCAATATCCCTTGCTTCGGACTGCAATTAATTGATAAGCTAACAGTATGAATCTACGCCTGCCTAAACTTAAGAATGAATCAGGGTTTACACTTATTGAATTACTCGTTGTTGTCATTGTTATTTCAGCATTATCCGGAATAGTTGTTTCTATGATTAATACTGGTGGTTTTCGAGATAAAGCACGTGATGCTCAGAGAATTGCTGATTTAAAGCAAGTTCAGACTGCATTAGAGCTTTATTTTTCTGACTTTAGGCAGTATCCAGATAGTGGTAGTGGTGCTTGGATTCGTGTGACAGGCTCGGATAATATGTCTACAGCTCTAGCTCCTATATATATAAACACCATTCCTCTTGATTCAGAGGCCACAGGGACCGATTCTGACGCTTGTAATAACCCTGAGAACTCAAGATACAACTATAGATCTGATGGAAATGACTACATTTTAACGGCTATTATGTCAGTAGATACCTCAAACGATGAGAGTACCTGTGATGCCCTTAATACATGGGGATCTGCTTGTTCTGGTGGTTATCCCACCCAGGACTTTTGTTACGGTGTAGAAAACCCCTAAAAAATGACTCAATCCCCTATTAAGAAAAGTTCTGGTATGACTATGATTGAAATCCTAGTCTCTATGGCCATTATGCTTCTTTTGATTCTTGTTACGGTTCTTTTAACAAATCCTGCTGAATTACAAGCTCGAGGAAGAGATGAAAAAAGATTATCCGATATTGCAGTTTTGGATCGTGCTATTAATGAATACAATCTAGATAATGCTTCTTATCCTGACGCTGTGGATACAACAAGATATAGCAATGCCCTACCCTTAAATAATACTGGTCCTTATGAGAACCCCGCAGATGGTTGGATAGATATAAACCTAACAGCCTATGTTACAAGACTTCCAACTGACCCTTTAAATGATAATACTTACCGTTATACCTACAGGCACGGTGCTTTTGGATATGAACTAAACGCGGTACTTGAAGAAGAGACTGACTTCATGCTAAATGACGGAGGTAACAGCAATTCTTTTTACGAGCTTGGCAACGACCTCACAATCCTTTAAAATCCTTTCACCAAAAAATCAACTGAGAGACTAGTTAATAGAAAATAAGCCTGGAGGCATCTATGACGAAAGAGACATTAAGAGGGAAGAGACTTGGGGATATGATTGTGTACTTAGAAAATTCAGTAGGAGCGGCGATAGCAATTTTGATGTTTGTCATTATCGTGCTGCAAGCCTTGTACCTCAAACAGCAGTTGCCCATCCCGAAAATGGAAGCAGAGCTGTTATACACCATGATTATATTTCTTGGTGTTTTACACACAGTGTGGGGCTTTGTGGTGCACGTATTGAGCCGACGCTCTGGTATGGCTTATCGTGTAATCACCTTCTTGTTGCTTGTTGGCGTAGGTTATTTTGGTTACCTCTACGTCATATTTAGCACTTATTGGGTGGTTGTAGCCATTGCTGTGGTTCTTGGTCTTCTGGTAGCGTTTATTGATCTTCGCGTATTAGGGAAAGACCCCTATGTCGTTACAGTAATATTCGAGGAGGAGATCTTAGAAGCACCTGTTGCACCTTTGGAGGAACATCCAGTTGCAGCAGCTTAGATATGAAGGTTTGTGTACACAATACGGAGGGAAGGAAGCTTTAAAGCACCTTCCCTTTTGTGTTAACATTTAACTATGCACGTGCCCACCCGTTCTAACGGATTTACATTAGTAGAATTACTTCTAGTAGTATCACTTATTGCTGTACTATCAAGCTTTCTTATTCCAGGATTTTCAAATTACATAAACAATCAAAACATAAGACAAGGACAAGAACTATTAAAGAGTGATCTGAGAACTGCACAGAATAAAGCTCTAACTGGTGTTGGGTCTTCAAGTTCTACAGTTAACTACTGGGGTTTAAAGATACCTTCGGCAGATGCTCAAAGCTATATCTATTTTCAATCAAATACTAATGATGGTTCCGCTTGTGATGGTGCAGTTACTGATGAAACTAGCGGAAGTTTACCTGGGGATGTAGTGGTTAAAGATGCCAATGGTACTTGCGTGTTTTTTAGTCTTAGAAATGGGGATGCTACCATTATTAACCTAACAGGAGGTGGAGATACACTTAGTGTGGGTTATCCTGGTGAAAACGCCTGTTATGGTGTTCAGATTAACTCTGTAGGAATGATTAGAGGAGTTAATTTATGTCCCTAAAAAAACTAAACGAAAAAGGTCTAGGTCTAATAGAAACACTGCTTGCTCTTGGAGTTGCCATTATTATTGTTACCTCAATGGTTTCTCTAGCTATTTTTACACTTAGGTCTTCTCTTCAAAACAAACTTCTAATAACAGGAACACAGCTTGCAAATCAAGAAGTCGAACTGGTTAGAGCCTATAGAGACAGTCATAGCTGGGTTGATTTTATAGATGAGATTGATGGTTCTGTTAGTGCAAACTGCTTTGTATCAGACTGTTATATGGATAATGTGGGTGTTTTAACAATAGAATCCGGGGAGCAAGTAATAAATGCTGGAAGTACCGAAGAAATTAGAAAGAGTTTTAGGTTGGTAGACATAAATGGAGATCAGTCTCTTGTTAGAGTTGCTGTAACTGTAAGCTGGCAATTAGGTTCTGATGTTAAGTTTGCTCATAATTACACAGAGCTCTCTGACTGGAGGAGCCAATGAGAAAGAATAAAGGTTTTACACTTATTGAGCTTTTAGTTGTTGTTTCCCTTATCATTATTGTTGTTGGTGTAACTGGGGATATCATTGTTTCTATTGTTAGAAGCTATAGTAAGACTCAGATAACAAACGAAGTGGAACAAAACGCTAACTTTGTTATTACTAAACTTGAGAAAGAACTACGAAATGCTTCTACAGTTCTTAATCAAACTGGTACTGAACTGCAGTTCACAAGGCGTCTTAATTCAGGAGGTTATGAGACCATCACTTATGACATTGTTGATGATGGGACAATTACAAGAGAAATTTCAGGTAGTGGGGAGGGTCCTGTTCTTTTAATTAACAACTCTGATATTGCTGGCGTCTATCTTATTCCTATCTCTTCTTCCTTTTCTGATGAAACTGTTGCAGGTGGCCCTACTGTAATAAAGATTAACCTATCCTTCAGACAAATCGGGAATCCTGCAGTTCAATTTACTCAAAAGATCGATCTTGAGACAACTGTGGTGGTTCGAGGCTCATACTAGTGTTAACCCTAATTAAAAATGAAAAAGGACAAACAATAGCTGCTGTTGTTATGGTAATGATCATTGCATTAAGCGTGGGTGTTTCTGTTTCTACCAGGTTTATAAAGAGTCTAAGAATCTCATCGCGTACTGATACATCGAGCAGAGCTGTAGCGGTTGCAGAGGCTGCAGTAGAAAGAATTTTGAATACTGATTATACCGATCTTGAGGATTACATTAATTTTGGAAGTTGTGGAACAGCTTGTACCTTGCAGATTGTGGGAGCGGATGGAGTTACTGCAAATGCCACTGTTACCTTAGGATTTGCAGGAGGTACCTCTGAGGACTTTCTTGTGAGTCTTCGCGAGGACGATACCATAGAGGTTAATTTACAAACATACCCAGACAATACTGATCTAAATATTTGCTGGGATGCTCCCCCATCAGGAGAGTTACCTTCCGTTACGGGAATGCTAATCCATGGTTCAGATGGCTCCGGTTATGAGGCTGATGCTTTTTCCTACAATTCGATTGGTTCTATTTATGGTGCTAATGGTTTTACTGAGGCTATTTCAGGATATGGCTACAGTCATTGTGCCTTAGTAAATGGAACTACGGATATGCTATCTGTGCGTGTTCGTTCCATTTACAACAGCATTGATGCTTATGTTGTACCTTCAACAGGAATAGATCTACCTTCACAGGGAATTATTATTTCTTCCTTAGGTGTAGTCTCTGATACGGAAAGACAGGTTGAGGTTCTCGTAAGTAACCCGTATTTACCGCTGTCTTTTGACTATGTTCTTTTCTCAAAGGCCACCGATAACCCTCTTTCCAACTAGTAATCTCCTTGTTAGACCTCAACTCAGATAGTAGAATTTACGTATGCCCATAATAGGATTAGACTTAGGGAGTCATGGCTTTAGAGCCGTAGAGATGGAAGAGCAAAAAGGAAATGTTATTCTTCGTCGATATGGTTGCTATGACAACCCCAAACTCAATTTAACTACCAATGCTCAGGCTGACTTAGATGCATATTCAGCAGCGCTTAAGGATTTCTTTTTAGAACTTAGCTTTACAACTCCTAACGTTATAGTCCCCCTTCCAGAGTCTGAGGTGTTTACCAGAGTTATTCAACTTCCTCATATGAGTGAAAAAGAACTTCGAAGTTCCATTGCTTTTGAGGCAGAACAATATATTCCAATTCCTTTAAAAGAGACTAATTTTGTTTTTCAAATTCTTGATCCAGACCCAACAAATAAGGACAAGATGAACGTTTTAATAGTTGCCGCAAAGCACACCGTTTTAAATAAATATGTTGGTCTTTTGAAAAAGGCAGGTCTTACCCCTCGCTCTCTTGAGCCAGAAACACTTTCAATTGGAAGAATTCTAGGAGACACGGTTAATAAGCCGAGTGCCAGCATTATTTTAAATGTTGGAACCCTTGATACGCAGATCATTGTTTCCTATAAAGGGCATGTGCGATTTACTCGTAGTGTGGCCGTAGGTGGTGATTCTTTTACCAAGGCGATAGAACAAGGTCTAGGCTTTGACTACGTTCAGGCAGAGGAATATAAGAAGACCTATGGTCTTGATGAAAAGCAAGCAGACGGCAAGGTTTTTGCCGCAATCAAGCCTGTTTTCGACCAGATCCTATCTGAGGTACGAAGATCTCGCATTTTCTATACAACACATAATCCCAATGTTATTATTAATAGGTTAATAATCTCTGGAGGATCTGCCCTAATGCCGGGATTACTTTTTTATGTCGCCAATGCTATGGATCTTGAGGTTGAAATGGCAAATCCGTGGCGAAATATCCAGTTTATCAAAGCATTAGAGCCCCAAAAAGAAAAATTAATTGACATGGGTCCTTTATATGTAACCGCAGTAGGTTTAGCATTAAAGGAATTAAAAGATAACAATGGCTAACATAAACCTGATACCACAATCTGAAAAACAAGAACAAGTAAAGCAAAAAGCTGTTAAAACAAGCACAGTTTTGGCCATAGTTCTTTTCTTAATAGTAGGTGCTATTGGCGGATACATGTTTTATCAATCAACTACCATTAATAAGCAAATTGCATCCCATGAAGACAATATTTCTAATCTTAGAGGAGATATACAGCGCTTAGAGGCAATTGAGATCTCTGCTAGAAATTTGGGTCAAAGGTATTCAACTCTTAAAGAGCTTTTGAGTTCAAGAAATTACTACTCCATATTGATGGAAGAGTTTGAAAAAAGAATTCCTTCTACAGTTGAAATTGAGACCTTTGGTATAGGTCGAGGAAATACCATTAACGTTTCCGGAACCGGAGCGGATTATATTGCAATCGCTAAGTTTGTTAATGACCTAGCAAATTCAAACTTCCCTCAGGCAGGAGAAGGCCTTGGAGGAGTGTTTACAGACGTAGCTCTAAATTCAGTTAATTTGGATGCTCAGACAAACAAAGCAAGATTCTTTATAGTAGTTACTTTAGATGAGGCACTCTTAAGATAATGGAAGTACCACAAGGACAATTATCAGAAATTCCATTAACAACGCCTACTGCGCCTGTTGCAGGAGAACAACCAAGTAAGATAAAGGACACTTTATTAAACTTCATCGTACCTATTGTGGCCTTAGGTTTAACTGCTGCTTTATTCTTTGTGATCATCTACCCAACTATGAAGAAATTGCCAATACTTCGTGAAGAGTTACAGGCAAAGAGTACTCTTGAGAATCAATTAAGAACAAAGCTTGCAAACCTAAACAAATTGTTAGATTTTGAAACTGTTGTTGAGGAAAACGCTAGTGTCTTAGAGAGAGTGCTTGTTTCAAATGCAACCGTACCAGAGCTTTTAACACAGGTTGATATCATTGCTAAGAATTCAGGCCTTTCTGTTAATAAGTTAAGCTATTCGTTTGGTGAAGCAACAGAGGCAGATGCACTGCTCTCATACAGTGTTGTTAATATAAGTTTAGGAGCTGTAGGAAATTACAGCCAGGTTGAGACCTTTTTAACCAACCTTGAGAATTCAGCAAGACTTGTGGATGTAAGCACATATAGATTTGCAGCAGAAAACTCTGAAGACACAGTGGGGCTTTTTAACGTGACCTTTATTCTTAGCTCTCCTTACCTTACGGTTGAATCTACTGCAGTTACTGACGATCCTGTAAATGTTGATATCTCAGATCCTGAATTCATCGAGTTATTAGATAAGGTAAAGAAATTTAGATTCTTTGACATCTCTGTAGACACGCAGTTTGAGGATCTAGAAGAGTCTACACAAGAAGAACTTGAGGGTACTTTAGAAGAAGGAGAAGAGGTTTTGCAAACCGAAGGTTTAACTGATGAAGAAATACAAGCTTTGATTAGTGAAAGTGATGCTATTGAGGAAGAACTCGCAGACGAACCCGTAGTCGAAGAAGAAGTAACTACTGAGTAGGTTTACTTTTTTCTTTTCTCCATTTTTCTATTTCCGCGTGATTTCCTGAGAGTAGTACTTCTGGTACCTTCATACCCTTATAATCTTCAGGTCTAGTGTATTGAGGGTATTCCAGTGTACCGTCTTCATGTGATTCTATTTCTGTTGCGCCCTCCTTCTCTAAAACTCCTGGAAGTAGCCTTGTAACAGCCTCCATTACCACAAGAGAGGCTAATTCACCTCCAGATAGCACATAGTCCCCTATTGAGATCACCTCATCCGCTAGGTTTTCCTCTACGCGAGCATCTACGCCCTCGTAACGCCCATTTATAAGGATGATCTGATCAAGTTTTGCGTATTCATGCGCTTTCTTTTGGGTGAATTTTTCTCCTCTAGGTGAGAGAAGAACAATCTTTGAGTTTTCAGCCCTTTTGATTTGAGAAACTGCATCAAAGATAGGCTCTGGTCTAAGAAGCATACCGACGCCCCCTCCATAAGTTCTATCATCTACACTTCCTCTAGCATCTACAGCATGCTCACGGAAGTTGTGAAATTTAGCCCGAAAAAGCCCAATTTCTTGGGCCTTTTTAAAGGGAAGGTGTTTAATATGCTCTTCAAATAATGAAGGGAATAATGTTACAACTTCAAAATTTATCATTATAAATTAGATCTATGCTAGATCTTCGTCAGGCATTGCTTCTTCAGCGGGTGCCTCTTCAACAACTGCTTCCTCAGCAGGTGCCTCTTCTACGGGAGCTGCTTCAGCTTCAGGTTCTTCTTTACGTCCCCTGGTGCTGCCTTCTGGTTCTAAGAGCTCTACGTTTATCATCACCCCTTCTTTAATAGCTTTGGACTTAGCCAAGGCTCTTACACTTCGGATGATTCTACCTTCTTTACCAATTACCAGTCCCATATCTTCTTGGTTTACTGAGATTTGGTAGTTGTAGGTTGTACCTTCCAAAATTTCTTCTACTGTAACATCATCGGGGTTTTTGACGATATTCTTAATTAAATAAGTGAGGAATTCTTGCATTTAAGCTTCCTTGTTTGCCAAATTTTTACTCTTTTGGTTTTTCAGGCGTTTCGGCAGGTTCGCCATCTTTGATTTCGGCTTGAGCAGGTTCTTCGGAAGCTTCTTCTGAGGCTTTCTCAGTACCTTCGGTGGTTTCAGAGGATTCTTCCTCTTTATCACCTTTGTCTTCGTTTTGTCTTGTATAAGGTTGATACTCGTATGTTCCATCAATAAGCTTGGTTACAGCGTCGGAGATCATAGCTCCTTTGCCTTTCCACTCATCGACCTTTTTAGTATCTATCTCTAATAGTACTGGATTGTTTGAAGGATTGTAATGTCCTAACACTTCTAGGAATCTACCGTTTCTTTTATCACGGGTATTTGCTACAACAACTTTGTAAGCTGGTGCATTCCTTTTTCCTATTCTAGCTAATCTGATTGTTACTGACATAACTGGCGCATTCTATCAGACAGACAACAGCCTGTCTAACCCTTTTACTGCAGCATTTTGCTCAGCTTTCTGTTTACTCATTCCTTCGCCTTCGCCATAAAGTTCATCGTTTATAAAAACGCCGACTCTAAAACTTTTTTCATGGTCTGCTCCCCAAGAGTCCATAACCTTATACTGTGGTGTCAAATTAAGGTTTTCTTGGGCTTTTTCTTGGAATTTAGACTTAGAGTCTTTGTATAATTCGTCTTTAATAATTGTCTCGACTTTGTAGAAAAGTTCTTTTTCCACAAAACCTCTGCAAAACTTAGTTCCCTCTTGTAGATAAAGGGCTCCTAATACTGCTTCAAATGTGTTAGCTAAGATATATTCTCTTTTTCTACCACCTGTGGCTTCTTCCCCTTTTGAAAGGAGTAATAGCTCGCCATACTTTAATCTTCCAGCTTCTTTTGCAAGAGATACTGTATTAACGATTGCAGAGCGATAATTTGTTAAATGCCCTTCAGGGTCATTTGGGTATGTTCTATAAAGAAATTCTGAGGAAAGGTGCTGTAGCACAGCATCACCTAAGAATTCTAATCTTTCATTGGAGGGGTTTTCATATTCTGGATGTTCGTTAAGATAGGACCTGTGTGTGAACGCGGTTTCAAATAGTACTTTATCCTTTATTTTAATTCCTAATGTTTTTTCTGCTTGTTCGTAGTTGAATACTGACATATTAATCTAGTTTTTCGTTAAGAGCTCCTACGAGATCTTCAAATGTTTCAAACTCTTTTCTTTCCTCTGAAAGATCCACCTCTAAAGTTTCCTCTATTTCCTGGTAGATTTCATTTAGCTCTAGCTCGCCAATGTTTAAATCTTCTTCGAAAAAGGACTCAGCCTTAATCTCTTCGATTTCTATGCCAGCGTGTTTAGATATTATTTCTTTTACTTTTACTATGTAATCCATATTATTCTTTCTTATTCTCATCAAGGGCGGCTACTATACTTCCTAGGACACCATTGATAAATTTGCTAGATGTTTCGTTACCAAATTCCTTGGCTAACTCAACTGCCTCATCTATTGCTACTCTTTGAGGAGTTTCCTCATTAAAGGCTACTTCAAAGATTGCAATCCTAAGTATCACTAAATCAACCTTGGCTATTTTATCTAACGGCCATTCGGGTGCATTTTTTGTGATCAGATCATCAATTGCTTGTCTATTATCCTGTACACCCTTAGTAATAGCGTTTGTTAGCTTTATATCGGCATTATTTGTTTCTAGGAGGTCTTGGGATAAGGTTAAGCAATCGTCTGGATCTGGTTCAGAAAAAATCCAACAGAAAATTGAAGTTAGGGCTAGTTTTCGGGCATTGTGTCTTGGATCGTTTTTGGACTTCATGTCTTTTGCCGCAGGTTTTTCCTTTGGCTTAAATTGTCAATTAGTGCTCTTCTCTACAAAAATTGTATCATTCTCCACAGTCTTGGCACACCCTATGAGGAAGCTTGAATTCACCACAAGCTTTACACTTGATAGATCCTACAACTTCTCTGAAGTAGTGGCTGTTTCTTTTTCGTCTTGTTCTTTTTTTACTATGTTTACCCTTTGGTACTGGCATGTTTCTTTCTTCCCAAATTATACATATTTGGACTCGTGCAATATATAGCTGTTAACTTACCTTGTCAACAAGCTTTAAGATCGTTACGAAAGCGTTTCCGTAACGCTTCTGATCATATATCTCAAGTTTACTTGCATTTGATAAAGCATCCTTTATGTCTGTTTCTTCTCCATGTGAAAATACGACCACACCCTTCTCTTTTAGCATTTCCTGAATGTTTTCAAATAAGAATCTAAACTGAGTTTCTTTGTAAAATGGATCTGCAAAGACAATATCGTACTTTTCAAAGGCGTTTCCAACAAACTTTACGGCATCTTGTTTAAAGATCTCAGCTTTTTCAGTAAATCTTGTTGCTACCAGATTATCTTTGATTGTAAGCTCTCCTGTTCTTGTAGTTTCTACAAAGTCACACCATTGTGCCCCTCTACTTAAGGCTTCAATTCCTAAGCTGCCACTGCCCGCGTAAAGATCAACACACTTAGCACCGATCACTTTTTCCGAAAGAATTGAGAAGATGGCAAGCTTTGCTTTGTCTTGAACTGCCCGAAATTCGGGAAGATCTGGGGTTTTCAGTTTTTTACCTTTTGCGGTTCCGCTAGTTACTCTAAGCATGCGCGTATTTTATCAGTTATTCCCCACAAGTGAATTACCTACTGATCTAACCCTTTCTTGCAAATCTTTATACATATAGAGGTGCGGGTAGTAATTTATTGCATCTTTTTTGGCTTTATCTAAAAGTTCAAAGTCGGCAGGATCTGCGACTCTAAACTGAACAAAGCCATGTTGTCTTGTTCCATACAGGTCTCCCTGTCCCCTAATGCTCATATCAATTTCTGCAAGCTTTAGTCCCGAATCATGTTTTTCTAGATTCTTTAAGCGAGCCTGGCCAGTTTTGGTGTACTTGGTCATAAAGAGCATGCAGTAAGCTTCCTGCCCTGCCCTACCTATTCTGCCGCGCAGCTGGTGTAGGGAAGCAAGACCATATCTTTCTGCACTTTCAATTATCATCACAGTGGCATCTGGTATATCAATTCCCACTTCAATAACCGGAGTGGAGACAAGCACCTGTATCTCCCCGTCTCTGAATCTTCTTACCACTTCTTCTTTATCCTTTGGTTTCATCCTTCCGTGGAGAAGCCCCACTTTAAGTTTATTAAAAGGCCCTTTAACCAGTCTTTCGTATTCCACCTCAGCAGCTTTTACATTGGCAAGCATTTCGTGTTCCGATTCTTCAATAAGTGGGCAAACAACAAATACTGGAACGTTTTGTTCTGCTACCCAGTTAAATCCTTCTTTTCGCTTTTTTTCGGAAACGATCCAAGTTTTAATATTCTTGTATCTATCCTTTGCGGCCTTTATAGATGAAATATCCAGATCTCCATACAAGGTTAGGGCCAGTGTTCTTGGTATAGGGGTTGCAGTCATTGTTAGAAGGTGGGGTATGCTGCCCTGGCTTCCTAACTCCATAAGCTTAACTCTCTGCTCTACACCAAACCTTTGCTGCTCATCAATAACAATGAGTCCTACATTTTCTATCTTGTCTTCCAGATATATAAGAGCATGTGTTCCGATAATTACGTCTGCTTCCTCATCAAATACTTTGGAACTTCCTGTTTTCAAAGAAATATTCATATCTGTGTCTTTGAAGAACTCGTTAAAGGTTTCAAGGTGCTGTTTGGCTAAGATTTCAGTGGGAGCCATGTATAAGGTTTTAAACCCTGCAAGTTTGGCAAAATAAGATGCAATAACTGCCACAATAGTTTTCCCTGAACCAACATCACCCTCTAGTAATCTGTTCATGGGATGCTTGCTCGAAAGATCCTTTAAAATGTCTTTATAAGCGCTTTTTTGCGACTCTGACAGCTCAAAAGGTAGTTTCGCTATGAATTCCCCCACTTCTTTATCACTTTCCTTAAAATCCATTTTGTGGCCTTCCAGATCATCCCCCCAGGCGGCCTTTCTGTGCTCTACCTTTAGAAGTTCAATGAACATTTCTTCAAAAGAGAACCTATCTCTAGCTTTTTTTACATCATCCCAATTATCGGGGAAGTGAAAGGCTTTAAGTGCGGGTTCAAACCCTATTAAATTGTGTTTTTCAAGGATATTATCGGGTAAGAATTCAGTAAAAGGGACTAATCCTCCTAGAACGTCGTTATTTCGTGCTCTTAGCCATTTAGAGCTAAGTCCTGCTGTTACTGAGTAAACGGGTACAAGCCTCCCAGTATTAACTGAATCTTCCCTACTCTCTTCCACTTCTGGTGCTATAAAGCTGCTTTTATTGTTAAAGCTTCCTACCTTTCCGCTTATATTGTACAAAGCACCTACCTTCATTGATCGTTTTAAGTAATGCATGTTAAACCAAGTAACATCGATTTTATCTGTACCATCAGAAAAAATAGCTTTCGTTATTCGCTTTTTGTTTCGAGTATAAATATTGTTTATTGATTCAAGCGTTCCTTGTGTAGTGACTACATCATTTACTCGTAGTTCTGAGATCTTCTTTATTACGCTTAAATCGTCGTATCTAAATGGAAAATGGTAAATAAGATCTTCAATTGAACTAATTTCTAGTTTTTCGAGGATCTTTTGATACTTTGGGCCTATTTTTGGAACTGTTTCAACATCACTTGTAAGTTTAGGCATACTGTAGCGATTCTATCAGAGCTAAAGGATATAAGGGAGAGTGAAGCTAGCAATTAGGGCGAGGCCAGAGGCAATAACTACAGCTTTAGTTAAAGTTTCCTTGTTTAGAAATTTTCGAAGTATTTTTCGTAACTTCTTAAATTTCTTTTTTCTCTGATGTCCCTTTCTAGCTTTTCTAATTTTTTCTAAAAGTTTTTTAAGCATGTCTTATTTTATCTTGATAAACCTTCGTTTGCCAAATTTAATAACATCTCCTGATTTATTTTCTACTGAATCATTTGGATTTGTAACCTTTATTCCGTTCACTTCTACTCCACCTTGTTTAACAGTTCTTTTAATATCTCCTCCTGAAACTTCTTCTCCAAGGGCTAATTTTAGGGTATCAAGCAATGTAGAGTTTCCGTCTAGTTCAAGTATTGTCATTTCCTCAGGAAGTTCTTTTAGTTGAACTGTTTTTTCAAAATGTTCTTCTGCTTCTGTTGCGGCTTTGGCGTCATGGTAAAACTCAACGACTTCTCTGGCTAGGCGTTTTTTGAAATCCATTGGGTTGCCAGATTTCATTTCCTTTTTCATTTCTTTTATCTCATTCATAGGAACTCTTGTAACGAGTTCAAAGTATTCAAATATCACTTCGTCCACGATGGACATAAGCTTTCCGTACATATCGTTTGGTGAACTCATAACCGGGATAAAGTTTTGTAAACTTTTACCCATTGGTTTTCCGTCACTACCCGTAAGAAGTCTCATCACAACTGCTGATTGAGGTTTCTGTTTAAAGAAAGGCATTATTTTTCTTCCAGCCAGTAGGTTAAATGTTTGGTCTGTTCCACCGAATTCAACATCACAGTTAAGTGCAACTGAGTCATATCCTTGCATTAACGGATACATAAATTCATCAAGTCCAATTGGAGTGTTATTTTTGTATCTAAGCATGAAGGTTTCTCTATCGAGCATTTGAGCTATTGTGAATTGTTTGGTTAGGTTTATTAAGTCTATGAATTTAAGTTCACTGAGCCATTCAGAGTTTCTACGAACATCTACATCTTCTTTTTTAACTGTTTTAAAAAACTGGTCTGTATAAGTTTTAACGTTTTTTTCAATTTCTTCAGCTGAGACTTCAGCTCTCATATCTACTTTGTCACTATGGTCTCCTACCAGTGTTGTGTAATCACCGATGATAAGGGTTACTTTGTGCCCTAATTCCTGAAAATCTCTAATTTTTCTTTGTACAACTGTATGTCCCAAATGCAGGTTAGGTCCTGTGACATCAGTACCAAGCTTTAGATGAAGTTTCTTTCCACTAAGAAGTTTTTCTTTGAGTTCTTCTTTAGTAAATACTTCGTGAACGCCACGGGTTAATATTTCTTCAATCTTTTCAGGGTTAGTATCAACTTTTGCCATGGGCACAGTATAAAAGAAAACACCCTCGTGCAAAAGGGTGTTGTTTTCTATTTATATTTTGAATTTATCATTTTTTCTTTTTTGGGAGAAAGTCAGATAATTTCATTTTTGCCAGAGCCTTGTTGATTTTATCAATAGTCTGGTCTGGATCTAGACCATGTTCTCGTGCACCACGTCGTATTTCGTTAATGCATCTATCTCCGGCTTCTTCGCTGATTTTTAATCCTTTAGCGGTAACACGAGCATTAATTCCTCGTGCAATAATCGCCCCTCTTTTGGTTTTGACCCGCGCGGTAATTCCTGATGCTCCATAAGCAGTAGGATTACCTCCCAGGAGGAGTATGGAATCGTCGGCGCCTTCCTTTCCAATGCGTACTCGTATTTGTGCCATTTTCAGTGTCTCCTATTTTGCACTAACTTTTTTAGTATGCAGCTTCCATATGGCATATATACGGTCTACAACGTGATTATGTAGACTATTTGGAAGTTTCTCACTCAGCCAAGTAATAAGTGACATGTGAAAGAATATCCCGGGAATAGCTAGGGAACTAAAGGGGGCATTCCAAGTTATGGTGTGCTCTTTGCTTCCCGCTTTCTCTTTTTCCCATTTGATGCTGACCAGAAAATTTGTGAGGAAGGATAAAAAGAGATATTTCTTGATAGTTCCTCCGATTATCTCTATTGTCACAAATGTGCCTCCGCCAGAAGTAGGGACCTTCTTAAAGTCTTTAGTCTTCTTTTTCTTTTTTATTGCCATTTGCCTCTTCTCCTATTATTTACTATTAATATTGCATCAAATTTCCCCAGTGTCGGGAGGATACCAGAGCCCTTTTGACCTGTCAAAATGGTGTTTTTGCTCTTTACTGAGACTGTTATAATAGCGAAGATGGCAACACGTAGACCCAGAAGATATAAACCTAAATCTATAAAGAAGCATATAAACAAGGTTAAGAAGATGATGCCTAAAAACAGTTCAGATAGGCAGAAAATGCTTGTTGTTTTAACCTATCTTGCTTCCTTTGCACTATTTTCAGTGTTAGGTGGAGTTTTTATTGTTGTGGTCACATTAGCAATATTCTCTAGGGATTTACCAAATCCTAACTCCTTATTGGAAAGAAGTGAGGAACTTTCAACTCGTTTGGTAGATAGAAATGAAGAGCCTATCTATGAGGTATTTGGTGAAAAGAACAGACAACTTATTCGTCTTGAAGATGTAGCGCCTGCATTAACTGAGGCAACACTTGCAGTTGAGGACTCAAACTTTTATTTTCATCAAGGAATTTCTATCCGTGGAATGCTTCGTGCTGTAAAAAACATTGTGTTAGGTGGAAGCCTACAAAGCGGATCGACTATTACACAGCAGGTAGTTAAAAATGCCTTACTCACTCAAGATCAAACAGTTTCCAGAAAGCTTAAAGAGATAGTACTTTCCTTACAGCTTGAGAATAGATATACCAAAGACGAGATTTTACAAATGTATTTGAATGAAACACCTTATGGTGGTCAAAGTTATGGTGCACTAACAGCATCAAAGGCTTATTTTAATAAACCCCCAAATGAATTAACCATTGCAGAATCAGCCTTTTTAGCTGGACTTCCTCAAAGTCCAACGAGATATTCACCATATAGCTCTGATCCAAGTGCAGGTCTCGGAAGAAAAGATTATGTTTTATATCTAATGAATGAAAGAGGTTGGCTGGATAAGAACGGAGAGCGCCATTATTTAAATGATGAACTTTATGAAGAAGCTAAAGCTCAGGTACTAAAGTTTGAACCTGCAGCAGCTTCTTTTAAGGCACCTCACTTTGTTTTCTATGTGCGTGAGGTATTAGCCGACTTGTATGGAGAAGACTTTGTAGAGCAAGCTGGTCTTCAGGTAGTAACCTCGTTAGATTTAGAGTTGCAGCAAGAACTTGAAACAATTGTTAAAGAAGAGGTTGAGAGTGCGTCTTATGCGAATGTAAATAATGGTTCACTTGTCGCAATTGATCCCCAAACAGGTCAGGTTTTAGCAATGGTTGGTTCAAAGGATTATTTTGCTGATTCTGAACCGGAGGGATGTACTTCAGGTATTACTGGTGAGAACAGTTGTGTGTTTGAACCGAACTTAAACGTAACTTTAGCTAAGAGACAACCAGGATCTTCCATCAAGCCAATAACGTATGCCGCGATGCTTGCGCAAGGTTATACAGCTGCGTTTCCTATATTAGACGTTCCAACAGTTTTTAGAGGTGCCGATGCTGGGAGAGATTATATTCCTGCCAACTATGATGGTGAGTTTAGAGGTTCCATGTCTGTTAGAAAGTCTTTGGCTAATTCTTTAAACATTCCTGCTGTTAAGGCTGTAACACTTGTTGGTGTTGAAAGTATGATCGCTACTGCTCAAAAGCTTGGAATTTCTACATTTGAGGAAGCAGATCGATATGGTCCTGCTATTACGCTTGGTGGTGGTGAAACTAAACTTTTAGAAATGACTGGTGCCTTCGCGTCTTTGGGTGCTGGAGGTGTTTATAGAGCCCCTACTCCCCTACTTGAAGTAAGGGATGCGCAGGGCAATGTTTTGTATAGCTATCGAGATAACGGTGGCGAACAGGCTGTTAGTGAAGAGGTTGCCTTTATTGTTTCAGACATTCTTTCAGATGATGGAGCTCGCTCAGAGGTTTTTGGCTTTGGTAGTTTGCTTAATATTTCAGGTCAGCAAGTAGCTGTTAAGACAGGAACCACAGATGATAAAAGAGATAACTATGCTCTTGGTTATACAAAAGAAATAGCCATTGGAAGCTGGGTTGGTAATAACAATAATGAACAGATGGGTGCAGTAGCCTCAGGTATTTCAGGTGCTACTCCAATATGGAGAAGGTCCATGCTTGAAGCTCTTAAGGATAAGGAACCTAATAGATTTGATCCTCCAGATACGGTTAAGAAGTTTGAGGTTGATAGGTTAACAGGTGGCCTGCCTTATGAGGACTTTGATACTAGAACTGAATGGCTAATAGTAGGGACAGAACCTACATCAGTTAGTAACTGGTATCAACGCCTTGAGATTTGCAAAGAAGATGGAAAACTTACTAATGATGATTGTAAGGACGCAGATGATACTAAGACCAGAACATTTATTGGTATTCAAGCAGCCCTTTATGAATGGCAGATGGATGTAGATGCATGGATTGCTGAAAACTTTGATGGGGACGATAAGTATTTTCCACCATTAATGAAGTCCCAGCTTGAATATGATGGAGATGATGTTAAAAAAGATGATCCTGCCATAGAAATTGTTGCATTAGATGACGGTCAGGATGTCCCAAGACATTTCAGACTTAAAGCAGAGGTTTCCACTGCAAGGGATATTGATAGGGTGAAAATATATTTAGATGGTGAAAAGGTTTCTGAAGACAAGTCTCATCCTTATGGATATAACTTTGAACTTAGCGGTAGCCAAGTTGGTGAGCATGAATTTAAAGTTGTAGTTGAAGATGAAAAAGGTAATGAAGATGACGATAAAATTAAACTAAATGTAGTTGGTTTTTAAATTCTGATTGAATCTTTTATTTTTGCAATTTCCTCTCTTGATATTTCGTTTTCATCTTCAAAGATTATCCTAATGGTGATTGCCAGTTTATTATCTTTGGTAAGGCTGTCGACAACATAGACTTCTGATATTTTATCGCTTGATTCCTTTATCTTACTAATAACAGGACCTAATTGTTTATCTGAAGCTACTTCGATTGTTATATCCTCAGAAGTTTTATGCAGTAGCCTGTCTCTAACCCTAAGTTGTTTTTTATCTGCCTTTAGAAGACTTTCGGTATACAAGGAGAATGAATCAAGTCTTAATTCCCCAAGTTCTAATCTTTCTTTGTAAATGACTGCCCTACTACCACTCTTTTCGTATCTAACGTTTGCAATTCCTAGGTTAGTTAAGAATGCGCTTAGGATTTGTTTCAACTCAGTATTTGATTCTTCTACTCCTCTTTCTGTATCTAGAATCACTTCCAAGGTTCTGACCTCCTTTAGGTTTTCATATTTGTTACCCGTTTTATGGTAAGTGAGGCCTACTTCAAAGATTTTTGCTCTTTTCAACTTGTGCTTTTTATAAACTTCCAGAACGGGCTTAAGCGTTTCATAAATTTCTTCACGTAAAGCACTCTGCTCAGCATTTAGAGCGTTTACTAAAGTGACCTGAGTACTTTCTCCGTTTTCTTTTATCAGTGGGTTTGTAATGTGCTCGTGTAAGCCTAAACCTACTAAAACGTCGCGAATTTTCTCCTCATATTTATAAATCTCGGGAGTTATTTCCTTTGGGGGTGCTTCTTCGATTTGTTCTACAGGGATATTCTTGTAGTTATTAATTCTTAGTACATCGGATACGATATCATCTTCTACTAGCACATCGGTTCTGAAATACGGAACTCTAAGTTTAAGGCCAGCGGTGTTTTCTTCGATTATTTCGTATTCTAGCGCTAGAAGGATCTCTTTTATGTTATCGGAGTGCATTTCTATTCCACCAATTCTTTCTACTCGAGAATAACGAAGGCCCATTTCTGTATAAGGGATCTCGTTTTTATAGTAGTCCTCATTTTCGTAGTAGTCCCCTCCTGCTAAGTCCAAGATAAGTTTTGCAGCTCTTTCTATCGCAGCTTGGGTTGAGTCAGGATGTAGAAATTTTTCGGTTCTAAGAACGGTCTCATTTCTGATACCTAACTTTCTTGATGTTTTTCTTATATTTGATTGATTATAGTTTCCAGCATCTAAGATTATATCTGTTGTTGTTTCATCAACCCCTGTTGTTGCCCCACCAACAATTGCGCCTATGGCTAAAAGATTGTTGCCTTCTGCTAAGACCAACATAGTTTTATCAAGTTCAACTTCTTCCCCTAGTAGTGTTGTGATCTTTTCTCCATTCTTGGCTTTTCTAAGAACTATTTCTTGTTTTGAAAATTTAGATAAATCTTGGGCATGCATGGGCTGACCCAATTCCACCATCACATAGTTTGTAATATCTACAATATTGTTTTTACTAGGAAGACCATAAGCTTCTAGTCTTTCCTTAAGCCATTTCGGGGAATCCTTTACTTCTAAGTTTCTAAAGACACGTGTATTAAATCTTTTTACAAGATCTGGTGCTTTGACTTTAATTTCTACAAGTCCATTTCCTTTTGAAGGGGGTGCTAAACCTTCAGGCTTTTTAAGTTTTAGTCCTTCTAGTGCTGCAAGGTCTCGGGCACATCCTAATACGGAGAGCCAGTCAGAACGGTCCATTCTATGTTCCACTTCTAAGACTCCTTTTTCGATAGGTTTTTCTTGCATGAGTCCAAGTGCTGTTAAGGAGTCAGCTATATCATTATTTGGCTTTCTAACGTTTACGTATTCTTTTAGCCATTCAAGTGGGATTATCATTTGTAAACAATACCTCCCCCATAAAGTTTTCTAATATCCTCTACGGCAAACTTCTGCATTACCTGTCTATCAAGACCCATACCAAAGGCAAATCCAGTATATTGTTCAGGGTCGATTCCACACATTTCAAGGGTGTTGTAATGAATCATTCCACTACCTAACATTTCAAGCCACCCGCGGTGTTTGCAAATATCACAACCATCCCCATCGCAGAATTTACATTGCATATCTACTCCCATACCAGGTGAAACCTCAGGGTAATACTTATATCTGAAACGAAGAATTGTATCTTCACCAAATAGGAATTTGTGCACTTGTTCAAGAGTAGCTTTTAAATGCTTTAAGGTTATTCCTCTACCTACCACAACACCTTGATACTGATAGAAGAAGGCGGCATTTGTTTTGTTTGGTGTTTCGTTTCTGTAGCACTTACCGGGAGCAACGATTCTAATTGGAGGTTCTAGTTCTGTTAGAGCTCTGGCTTCAATTGAAGAGGTATGTGTTCTTAGTAATACATCTGGTTTCATTACAAATAGAGTATCCTGCAAATCTGTAGCAGGATGATCTTTTGGTAAGTTTAGTTTTCTAAAGTTGTATTCTGCTGTTTCGATTTCTGGTCCCTCATAGACGGAATACCCATGGTATCTAAAGAAGTCGTTTATTTCTCTTATGACCTGAGTTGTTGGATGTAAAAAACCAGAACTCATAGGGGGTAATGGAAGCGTTAGGTCGATGTTTGCGTCTGTAACCTTTTTAGTTACAGCATCCTTTCTAGCCTCATCAATTTTTTGTTTGTATTCGTTTTGGAGTTTGTTAATCGCAGGACCCATTTCCCTTCTCTCTTCAGGAGAGAGTTCTGGAAGTTTTTTTATTAACGCTGTAATTAAACCACTCTTTTTTGAGAAGTATTTCAAGTAAACGTCATCAAGGTTTTGTGAGTCCTTAATATCTGTTTCAATAGCTTTTTTTATGTTTGTGATTTCTACCTTCAAATCCATGTCTGTTAATTCTACCGCCTATTCAATTTATTATTAAGCGGAAATTAGTTGTGGCTTGGGCTTTATGCCCTATTTAAAGGTCGCTTTGACCTTAGCAACCACCTTTTCGAAGGTGTTGGGGTCTTGAATGGCTAAATCGGAAAGCATTTTTCGATTAAGATCAATCTTTGCATCCTTTAAGCCTTTGATGAATCTGCTGTATTTTACGTCATGTGCGGTTAATGCTCCGTTGATTCTTGTAATCCAGGTTCTTCGCATTTGTCTTTTTCTTTCTTTTCTTCCTGAGAATGCATGTTCTCCTGCTCTAAGAACGGCTTCATTAGCTCTTTTATAGAGCTTGCTTCTTGATTCGCTATATCCTTTAGCGAGTTTCAATACTTTTTTATGTCTTTTGTGAGCTCTTGGCCCGCCTTTTACTCTTGCCATATTATTTTATTTTCTTTGCACCCTTTTTAAGGAGTTGCTTAAATATTTTTATGTGACCGATATTAGAAACATCTGCCCCAGTATTCTTTCTGTGACGTTTGTTTGTACTCCACTTTCTTTTTAAGTGGCCGGTACGCACCTGTTTTCTTAGTATCTTGCCTGATTTTGTAATTTTTACTCTTTTTAGAGCTGTTTTCTTTGTTTTTAATTTTGGCATATTACTTTCTTACAAAAGTGACCGTAACCCTGTTACCTTGTTGCTTTATTTTATCTTCCTCACGTGCGATATCCTCCAGGGATTTTGATACTTCCCTTAATTTATCCTTTGCTACGTTAGGAAAGGCTCTTTGTCTGCCTCTTAGCATGATCGTGAACTTTACTCTGTTGTTTCCTTCTAAGAATTCTCTTGTTCTTTCGAGCTTTTTATCAAGATCTCCTTTGCCTATTGATGGGCCAAAGCGCCATTCTTTGAGTTCACTTTTCTTAGATTTTGCTTTTGCTGCTGAGGCTTTTTTCTTTTCCTCATACATGTATTTATTAAAATCTAGGATCTTAGCTACTGGTGGTTTCGCAGTTTCTGCAATAACCACAAGGTCTAGACCGTTTTCTCTTGCTTTTGCTAAAGCATCTTTGGTATTAAGTTCTCCAAGGTTCTCGCCGCTACTATCTATCACTCTTAATTTAGGTGCTCTGATTCTTTCATTTTTTTGATAGTATTTCTTCACGTTTTTCGAGTTTTCTCCTTAACGACGGAGTAAACTTACCACACCTTAAGGCTTCTGGTCAACTTAATTTCTTCAATTTTATCAAGAGCTTTGCTTACAACCATGGCCCCTTTGTCCTCTTCTGTTCGAAGCCTAACACTTACTTGCCCATTTTCCTCTTCTCTTCCTCCAACAATGAACATGTAAGGAACTTTCTTAATCTGAGCATTCCTGATCTTAGCTCCCATTGATTCATCCTTAGTATTAATTTCGACTCTTATTCCCTTATCTCGGGCCTTTTGTGCCACTCTTTCGGCATAGGCTAGGTGTTTATCAGAGATAGGTATTATTTCGATTTGCACGGGTTGTAACCACACAGGAAAGGCTCCACCAGTATTTTCCATTAGGTTTGCGATAAATCGTACGTAGGAGCCTAGGATAGCTCTATGAAGCATCACAGGGGTTTGATCCTTACCTTCTTTATCGGTATAAGTAAGACCAAATCTTTGTGGCATTGCAAAGTCGACCTGCACGGTACCAAGTTGTCTGTCATTTCCTAAGGCATCTTTAAGCATGATGTCTATCTTTGGTCCGTAAAGAGCTGCTTCCCCAATCATTACTCTTCCTCCTAGATCAAGTTCGTCATTTACTTGCTCAAGCATGTCTTGTGCTTTTTCCCAGTCGGAAATATCACCAATATAGTTTTCTGGTTTTTTAGGATCTCTAAAGGAAAGAGATACCCAGTGCTTACCCCACATGCCAAATGCGGAATAAAACTCTTCTACTATTTTTACAAGCTTAATGGTTTCATCTTTGATTTGATCGGGAGTACAGAAGGTATGTCCGTCATCAATCTCAAATGATCTTGTTCTATTAAGTCCCGCCATAGATCCCGGTTTCTCGTCTCTGTGTTGCTGAGTTGATTCAACATAAGCAATTGGAAGATCTTTGTAACTTCTAGGTTTTGAAGCATAAATCTGTGTGTGGTGAGGGCAATTAACAGGCTTTAGTACAAATTCATCCCCGTAATGGCTTGAAACCTTAAATAGTTCCTCGGAAAACTTTTCAGCATGTCCTGATGTTTCGTATAAATCAATCTTAGCCATGTGTGGAATGTCTACTTCCATAGCACCATGTCTTCTACAGATTTCCATGAGGTAGCTTTTCAATTCATTTTTAACAATGGTTCCGTTTGGTGTAAACATCACAAGACCTTTTCCAACCAGATCTGAAAAGGCAAAGATATCCATAACCTTATTTACCTTTCTATGGTCGTTTTCTCTTGCAAGTTCTCTTGCTTCAAGATATTCCTCAAGATCCTTTTCGTTTTCAAAAGCTGTTCCATAGATTCTTTGAAGCATCTTTTTATTTTCATCCCCTTTGTAATAGGCTCCAGCGACGCTTAAAAGTTTGAATGCTTTAACTTCACCTGTGCTTTTCACGTGAGGTCCTGCGCAAAGATCAACATCATAGTGAGGCCCACCCTCTTTACCCATGATGCAAAGACTCGCATTCTCCCCACGTTCTTCAATCTCTTCAAGAGTTTCAAGTTTGTAAGGGTTTTCTTTGAAAATCTCTTTAACTTCCTTTACTGAGGAATCTTTCATTTTCATTTTTAGGTTTGCATTAACAATTTCCTGCATTCTTTTCTCTATCTTGGGAAAGTCCTCAGGTCTGATTCTTTCATCTAAATCAAAGTCAAAATAGAACCCATCTGATATCGGGGGCCCCATGACTCTTTTAAGTTTTGGATACATTTCCATCATTGCGGTGTGCAATATATGCTCCGCGGTATGCCTTAAAGGCATTAATGGATCATCTGATAATTCGTTCTTTACTTTCGACATGTGTTTTTACCTTTCATTAAGCTGTTTTTGCTTGTTTAATTCTAATACTTTTTTGTACAAATATGAAGTTGTGTTTGCTTAATTACCCCAAAAAGGGGGTTGTTGTAGTTAATGTTGTTGTAGTCAAAATTGTGGATTCCACGGGTGCATTATTATACTCAAGGGATATTGTGTCAATTACTTCACGTATGGCATCATGTGGGATAATGCTTAGTATATGATTTTAAACATTTACAAAGAAACAGGATGGACAAGCTTTGATGTAGTAGCAAAGCTTAGAGGAATCCTTGCGACACGAAAGATAGGTCATGCGGGAACTCTGGATCCGCTTGCAGAAGGAGTGTTAGTAATTCTTACCGAGAAGGATACAAAAAGGCAGGATGAATTGATGGGACATGAGAAAGAGTATTTAGCGGATGTAGCTTTTGGCGCAGTATCCCCCACCTACGATATGGAAGGTCCAATATCATTTAATGAAACATCTATAACGAAAGGTGAATTGGAGTTTCACTTAAAGGAACTACTAGGAAAATATATTGGTGAATATAAACAGACTGTTCCTGCATTCTCTGCTACTAAGGTAAAGGGAAAACGTCTTTATAAAGAAGCTAGAGCAGGAACAATTAAATTGGAGGACCTTCCAAAGAAAGAAGTTAATGTTTCTGAAATATTGATTGAATCGATATTTGAAGAAAAGATTAATGAAACTCCCTTATTTGTTGTAAGACTTAAAATCACTTGTGGGAAAGGTTTCTATGTCAGATCTTTAGCAAATGATCTAGGTGAGGATCTTGGTGTGGGTGCAGTTTTAATAAAGCTGGTAAGAACACGTGTAGGAGATTTTACGCTTGAAGACTCTAAGAAGATTTCTGAGATTAAACCTATGCAAGTAGATTAGGTGATTCCTTTGGTTCGGAACCTAACTGTTTTACTGCAGAAAAAGATAGTTGCTCCTGCTGTACTGTGATATAGCTAACGTGAAACCATCCAATCTTCTTTGCTATTACAAAGACTATTGGAATAGATATGTTGAAGAAGAAATGAACAATTCCCCCTAAAAACCTTATAAGAGCGTAGACAACAAGGGCCATTAAAGGTGGAATAAATTGCTTATAGGGCAGTATGAGTGTATCTACTTCCGATTTTACTGTGTCTCTAAGATCTAGGTTAAATGTTGGAAGTCCTGTTACTAAACTACTCATACTTCCTTGCATTCCGGAAAGCATTCCAAATTGTTCTGGGTCTGTTGGAAGTCCCTTTTCTTCTAGTTGGTTTAGCAGATCATTAGGAATTTCTTCTGATCCTACATCAAGTCCTGATGGCATCATCATATTCATTTGTGTTTGTGCCATATCTGCCACTACTGAACTAATGTCAAAGTTTATTGTTTTCTCTGTTGAATGGACTAGTACTAAGATAGCTCCCAGTACTGAGAATAAAAATAGGAATCCTTTGGAAGAGATTCTAAGAATTGTTTTTGCGTCAAACTTTATTAGTAAATCTCTTACTGAGGTTGCAAGATAAACGTCATACCCCACAAGGAGATATGCTACAGCAGCTGAAATAGTGGCGTATGCTGGGTTTACAGTTACAAGACCTACAAGGATGCCTAGTGCCACAGGTAGAGGGACAATAAAGTACTGTTCCCATTTCTTCCATGCACCTATGGTTAATGCATAGGTATAGATAATTATAAGTAAAAGAAGTGCAATTTTTCCCAAAACTGCAAGTGATGGTGTGAAATAATCTCCACTTCTAACATAGGATAATAGAACTCTAGTCATTGCATAGGACTCCACTCCAAGCAAAAGCATCATAATTGAAGTCTTAATATAGTAGGCAGTATCTTTCATCTCTTAAATTATTACAGAAAATGTGTTTATATGCATATATGAAAAGATGCGAATGGCCTGGTGCAGATGAAAAGATGCTTAAGTACCATGATGAAGAATGGGGAAATCCTCTACATGATGACTCAATTCATTTTGAATATATTGTTCTTGATACTTTTCAGTCTGGTCTTAGCTGGGCTCTTATGATCAAGAAAAGAGAAAACTTTAGAAAAGCTTTTGATGGTTTTGATCCCAAAAAGATATCAAAATATAAGGAATCAAAGATTCTTAACCTTCTTCAAGATGAGGGAATAATTCGAAACAAACTGAAGGTAAGAGCTACTGTAACTAATGCTCAGGCGTTTCTTGATGTGCAGGAGGAATTTGGTTCCTTTGATAAATATATTTGGGGGTTTGTGAATGGAAAGACTATTACTAATAAGTGGAAGAAGATGTCAGAGCTTCCTGCAGTAACATCTGAGGCTGAGGCCATGAGTAAGGACATGAAGAAAAGAGGATTTAAGTTTGTAGGTCCTACTGTTTGCTATGCCTATATGCAAGGTGCTGGACTTGTAAATGATCACACTACTGATTGCTTTAGATATGAGGAAGTTCAAAAATAGCACGAAGACCGCTTAAAGCGGTCTTGTGCTTGATATAACCTGCCCAAAGTAGGTTATTTTTGACCCCAATGTCCTCTGAAAGGAGGTTCTGAGTCTGGGTTGTTTTCCAACCATTCTTGTCTTCTCTGCATGTGTTCTTCTTTGCGCTCGAATCTACTATCAATTTCATCATCGGTAAGACCTCTTTCTGACATGTGTTCTCTCATTGTTTCTTTCATCTGATTCCACATATCTTGAAAGGTATAGCCTTTCTCAGTTAGTAGTTCATGAAAGGTTCTGTTTTCCCAAGCTTCTTTAACTTCTTCGACGGTAACGCCTAAGAATTCAGCTTTTTTGGTTAACATTTCTTCATGATGTTCTGGAGAAGGTCCTCTGCCCTGTCCTCTTCCTCCAAAGGCATAAGCCTCTTGAGTAGTGACTGAACTGACACCAAGCAGTGTCAAAGCAAATACGGACGTTAGTATTAATTTATTCATAGGTTTCACCCCCTTGTTTAGAAATTGTGTACTGTAGTTAATACATCCGAGGGTGTAAATTTCTTTCAAAGTTCGTTTTGTGTTTTGGAGGCATTCTTTTAAAGTCTCTAGTTCCCATCACATCCCTCTGCTCGTAAAGTCTTCTAAAGTGAGGTTTCTGTTTGAATCTTTCATTGAACCCAACCTTATCAAGTGTGGCCGCAGTTATTACCACAATAAGAATGAGAAGAGTTACTAAGTACGTAAAGCTTTTTTTGTAAGCAACATCGAATTTTCTGATTAGAAATAAGCCTAGGATCAAACTTAGAGTTGCAAAAAGGAGCATTTCCCAAGGAAACATTTGTGCAAACATTCTGAATTTAAATCCCAAAGGCAGATCCTTGATAGCAGGGAGCATTTTTCCAACCCTAATTCTATGTATCATTACGTTTGCAAAGAAGGTACTTAAGGAACCAAATACAATAATTCCAAAGCTTGCTAGGAACGTACCAATAACAAAGTAAGCCTTAGGTTTCATCTTAAGGTCCCCTTTTTCAATTTTTGATTTTATTTCTTTAGCTATGTCTTTCATCGTAGATTTCCTTTAGTAACTTTTTTCCTCTGTTTATTCTTGTTCCAACTGTGCCTATAGGCATTCTTAAAATATCGCTAATTTCTTCATAACTTTTGTCTTCAAGATAGTACAAAATTAGTGCTTCTGCATATTTTGCACTCATTTCATTAAGATACTGTTTAAGTATTGATGCAGCCTCTTCTTTTTCGTATTCAAATTCTGTGTTGCTTGGGGAATTAAAGATATCCCCTATTGTCTCTAGGCTAACACTTTTTCTTTGTCTTTTTACGTGATTTATAGCTTCGTTGTGAGTAATTCTATAAATCCAACTTGAAAACTTTTTTTCAATCTTAAAGCTTTGAAGGTTCACAAATCCTTTGATTAAGGCTTCTTGCACTACATCATCTGCTATTTGCTCATTTTGTGCTAAGTAATTAACATACCTAGCAAGCTTTGTTTGATATCTCTCTACCAATTCTGAGTATGCTTCCGCATCATCATTTTGAGCAATATATGCGATTTCTTCATCAGTTTTTGTTTTGTACTTGTCCATAAACCTAGCATTCCTATACTTATTACACTTGTGGGACGGAGTTTATTTCATTTGTTGAATAATATGTCACTAAAATTGGGCTTCTTCAATGTTGTGTTCAATTAATAAATCGTTTTCATCAAAATGGAAGGTGCCTTTGATTGTCTTGCCCTCTAGTAACTGGGGTAACCATATTCTGTCGTCATCCCACATGTCGTTGTAAGGGATTTCATGTAGTGCAAACCATTTTGGTTTCATTTCTTCTGATTCCTCTGGTTCCCCTTCCCAGGTCTCAGTTATATAGACGTGGCAACGTAGGCCCATCGTAATAAATTCTAATTCTGCAACCTTAGTTAAATCATTTATCAGTACTGATATTTCTTCGGAAGCTTCTCTTATTGCAGCTGCTTCGATTTCTTCATCCTGTACTTTACCACCTACGCCATTCCATTTACCCTCACCAAAGCCGCGTTTTTTCATGGCTAAACAGACTAGCTCTTGGTCATTTTCAGTTTTTCTTAGGAAACAAAGGGTTACGTCTTTCATCAGTAGAATATATCAAAATATCATGGTGGGACCTACAGGATTCGAACCTGTGACCTCTTCGATGTCACCGAAGCGCTCTAACCAACTGAGCTAAGGTCCCTTACTGGGGACAATTCTATCACGCAAATGTTGGGATTACTTTTTGGTTTTCATTACCTCGTCGATAAGTCCGTATGCCTTGGCTTCTTTTGCGGTCATCCAGTTATCTCTATCGATATCTTCCAAAACTGCTTGTGTTTTCTGTCCGGAATCTGCTGATAGGGCGCTCGCATATTGATCTCTAAGTCTAAGCATGTGCTTTGCTCTTATTTCAACGTCGGAAGCTTGACCTTCTGCTCCTCCTAATACCTGATGAATCATGGTGTAAGAGCCTGGTAGAGCAAATCTTTTTCCTTTGGTTCCTGCTCCTAGAATTAGAGCTCCTGCTGATGCCGCAAGCCCTACATTAATAGTAGATACATCGTTTCTGATATGTTTCATGGTGTCGTACATGGCAAATGCAGCATATGCATCCCCGCCATTAGAGTTTATGTATATTGAAACGTCTCGCTTTGGGTCTTCATTTTCAAGAAAAAGTAGCTGTGCGATAAAGGTGTTAGCTACATTCATATTAATTTCACCTGTAACAAACACAACAAAGTCCTTTAATAGTCTTGAGTAAATGTCGTAAGATCTCTCAAATCCATTTGGGTCTTTTTCTATAACTACAGGGACTAGGACACTCATTATTTCTTTTCCTTTTTAGCTGTTTTTGCATCAATCTCAGCTTCTTCCATTAATTCATTAATCAATTTATTCTTTGCCAAAACACTTCTGATATACCATTTCTGCATTGGTGTCTGCATCTGTTCTTGGACGGATGCATCCCCTACTGCGGCTATAGCTTCTTCTAATTCCTGGTCTGTTACCTGAATCTTTTCTTCGGCTATTAAGTGTTGAAGGGCGAACTCTGCCTTAATGCTTTTCTCAGAACCTTCTTTGTATTCATCTCTTAACTGCTCAGTGGTCTTGTTTTGAGCTTTTAAGAAGTCTTCCATAGACATTCCTAGTACCTGTGCTTGATCGATAAGTCTTACAAGCATTCTTTCTATTTCTTCTTCTACAAGAATCTCTGGTACCTCAAGATCTGTTTTCTCAAGAATGATATCTATGACTTCTGCGGCTGCTAGATGAGTTTCGTGGTCATGCTCAGAATGTTCTTTTTGTTTCTTTTCGAAAGCCTTTTTTAAGTCTTTTCTAAATTCTTTAATCTTAATTTCAGGCTTTGTTGCCACGGTAGCTGTGAATTCAAAGTCTTTTTCAAGATCAAACTCTTTTATCTCTACCTTAGGATTAGAAATAGGCTCTATTTTATTTTCTTTTAGTGCTTGTGGGTAATATGTTTGAAGAACCTTGTTTACTACTTCACCGTAAAGGTCAGAAGTGTTTAGTTTTTCCTCCACAAGGTTTAGAGGGGCTTGTCCCTTTCTAAATCCGGGGAGATCTGCCTTTGCTACTTCGTCTTTCATGACTTCTGCATAAGACTCTTTGACTTTTTGAACAGGTACTATGATGTTAATCTCTAGCGTGTTTTTTGGCTTTTTTGTTACTTTTACTTTCATGTTTTCTTTCTAAATTTTGTCTGAAATATTTTAGCACACGAGTGCGGAAAGTGATAGAACGAAAACAGGGTGTCCTCATATGAAGATACCCTGTTGCTCGCGTTCTATTCATTTTTAGTTCTTTCGGCGTGTAGCAAAATAGACAATGGCTGAAATAACAATTAGGCCAATGACTACGATTGTTGCTAAGCCGGGAGTTTGGGGGCTGCCACTTCCTCTGCATACTTGGACGCCTAGGAATAGCATTACAAAGATTGCAAACCCTCCCACCCATTTAGTTGCTTTTTCATCTGACACATTGACCTCCTTGGTAGATGTATCTTGTCGCTAATTATACTATGGGGTGCAAATGAGGTCAATTTCCTGCTACAATGCAAAAACCATGGAAAACCGCATAACAGAAGTAAAAATTAAGGGTCAGGTACATAAATTACCTATCTTTTTGCCTGATGCCACGCGAGCAGTGACTAAAAGTATAGATTCCCTTGATATGACAGCCTCAAACGTGCGCGGAGCAGTTGTAAACACCTATCATTTGATGACTGAACCTGGAACTGACGTTTTGCAGAAGTTTGGTGGTGTTAAAGATTTTATGAATTATGAAGGGCTAGTTGTTTCTGATTCTGGTGGTTGGCAGGTATTTTCTCTTATTCACAGGAGTGGCTTACCTGGAAAAATAACTGATGAGGGCGTTACATTTTCTCTAGGAGGCGCAAAGGATCAGTTGTTTTCACCAGAAAAATCAATTAAAGTCCAGTTTGATATAGGAAGTGACATCATAATCTGCTTGGATGACTTTACTCCCCCAGAAGCAAGTAAGGCTGAGAATGAAGCTACTGTGGATAGAACCACTTTGTGGGCAAAGCGCTGTAAAAGAGAATATGAAAATCAGCTGATAAAGAGGAAACTCTCCACTGACGAAAGACCAATGATCTTTGCAGTGGTACAAGGTCATAAAGATAAAGACTTGAGGAAAAAGAGTGCGGACTCACTTAAGGCTATTGGATTTGATGGATATGGTTTTGGTGGCTATCTAATTGATGAGAGTGGTAATTTAGATCTTGAGATGTCTAAGTATATTGCAGACCTGATACCCTCTGATCGAATTAAGTTCGCTTTGGGGTTTGGTAAACCTTGGGATATAGCGTCTCTATACAAAATGGGCTGGGATATATTTGATTGCACCCTTCCTACTCGTGATGCTAGGCATATGAGACTTTATACATTTTCAGGAAAGCCAGAGGAGTTGGATCTTGCTAAAAGAGAGTCTTACGAGCTTCTAAGTATTAATAGAGGCAAGTTTGTTGAGGATCAATCCCCTATTAGTCCCTATTGCTCCTGTCACACCTGTAAAAATTATTCTAGAGCATATATTAATCATCTTTTTAGAATTAAAGACACTTCCGCATATAGACTAGCTACTATTCATAATCTTTGGACATATAATAAGGTTATTGAGGTGATTGGTTCTTAAAGACGTTTATTCTTAACAACTCTATCTTCTAATTCGTCCATTGTAGTAAGAAATTCCTTTTCAAGATCCACGTCGTACTTTTTGGCGAGCACCATGATGCTCCAGAGGCAGTCAGAAAGTTCATGAGCAATTTTGGAGTCGATATCGTCGATTTCTCTTATTCCCGCTTTTGCCATTGTGAATCTCATTAGATCTCCAACATCTCCTACGAATCCTTGCATAACTTCTTCTCTGGTCCAGGGTCTTCCAAGTTTTTCTTCTTCGAGTTTATGATAATGCTCTCTAATTTCGAGGGCTCTTTTTTGAACATCTTTAAATTCCATATCTTAGTTTACCTTCTTTTCCTTAGCGTATTCAATAATGCCTTGTACAATCTCTGGTACTACATCTGTATATTCTTTTTTAACGGTCTTTCCATTCTTTATCCACTCCCTTATTTGTTCTGAAAAGTTTTCATCAATAACATCCACCTTTGTGACGCCCATTTGCTGAAGCATTTCTGCGTTGTGCTGTTGTTCAAAGTGATTAGATAATGGGATCACCATAAGCTTCTTACCTAGGTAGAGAGCTTCTGCTGTTGCTGAAAAGCCACCTCCTGAAATAATTCCTGCACAGGAGCCAATGCTCTCTGAAAATGTCTTTTTGTCTACCTTTCTCAGATGTACGTTTTTAATGATTTCGTCCTTTGTAATACTCTCGTTAAAGAAGTGCCACTGTACCTCAGGGACTTCTAATAGTTTTTCTAAAATGTATTCTTTTTCATAGCCCACCAAATAAACGGTTATGTGCTTTCCATTTGTTGGCTTGAGTTTTCGAACCTCATCCCTAAGTATCGGTGTAAAAAACCAGTCCTCTGTCTTCTCATAGTTAATAGCAAGATTCTTTCCTCCAGATGCAAAATACGTTGTTAGTGCATGCAAGATTCCTACATCTACCTTATCTCTGAATTCCTTTGAAAAATATGCATACTGATGACCAAAACCTATACAAGGTATACCCTTTAGCCTGGCCTTCCATGCTGTGATGGGCTCAAAATCGGTAAGAACAAGATCATATTCAGTAAGATCAAGTGTTGCCAAGTCTTTAATGTAGTTTTTTATGCTGTTTCCAAAGATTGTTTTAAGTGGTCGAATCTTACCTTTTTCATCAAAAACGAATGTGAAGCCTTCTTTTTTATATTTGACTGGGTGTTTCAGCTCTAGGCCATACCCAGGGCCTGAGGATAGGATATCAACTTCGGCGTATTTTGATAGCTCCGGTATTATGGCCTGAGCTCTTGAGACGTGGCCATTTCCGGTGGCAGATAATCCGTAAAGTATTTTCATTATTTTTGGTGGGCGAGGAGGGACTCGAACCCTCAACCCGAAGGACACGGTTCTAAGCCGTGCGCGTATACCAGTTCCGCCACTCGCCCATAACAGACGAATTTTATCACGAATCCTGTGGTACAATCCGCTAGATCTCGACAGAGGAGGTTCTGAGATGAGCTTAATTAAAATTTCCCGTAGTTTGCTTAATGTACCTCGCGTTGCTGTCTGGGTATTCCCAGAAAATGAGATAGACACGAAAGTGGGAGAGCGGATTGGAATTGCTAGAACAAGTGCAGAGCTAGCAGCCCTTTTAAAAGAGGCTGAAGATGCTACTTGTGTTGCTGTTCGAGTCCGAAGGGGATTTTGGCTAAGGAATTTTTTCTTTTTGATTCAATTTTCCCAAAAGGCCGCCGATTAACTTAGGCGGCCTTTAGCTTTAGCTATCAATAGCTATAGTTTGTATTTGATTTGTAAACCAGGTAACACCTCTGTACCAGCTCCCATTGCTAGGAGGAGTATAGATTGGTGCAATTTCTGCTAAGGTGTCGTATCCCTTTGAGAAATAACCTTCATGGAGTCCTTTTCCAACCTCACTAATAGCGTGGTCGTATGACTCAAATGAAATGTATTGATCCCCATAGATCCCCCATCCGAATGGATTGTAGGTTCCTTCAATAAGGAATTTTCCACAAGTGGATTCTTGGCATGCAATAGATGGGAGCAAAGCGTAGTCTATTTTGTATTCATCTGCTATTTGAACGAATGTTTCAGCACTATCCTTTAAAGGAGAGTTAAACTTTTCAAAAAATCTTTCCAACACCTCTACCCTATCCACCTGCATATATCCTATTTCATAGGACATATTCTTAGGTTCTTCTGCATAAACTGCTTGTGAAGGGCTAAAGGCCGCTAGGACCACTAGGGTGAGTGTGATGGCTATTAAACTGACTGTCTTCAATGCTTTAAGCATGATTACGGCGCACACTACTAACCAGCAAATAACCTTGGTATTAGAATAAAAGTTGGGAAATTTAAAGGCGTAGTAAGTACGACGGGAAGTATATCAAGTATAGGAAATGATGCAAATCAGAGAAGTGGGGTTTGATATTCGTCAATTGCGTCTTTGAAGTATTCAACACCTGCACACCAACTACCTTTGGAAGGAGGAGTGTAGACCTTCATTATGTCGCAGAGTTCGGTGACTCCTTGGGAGAAGAATCTTTCGTTCATGTATGCAGAAACAACCTTGATTCCATGTTCCCAGCTATCAAACATCTTTACCTGATCCCCGTAAACCGCCCAGCCCCAGGCATTATAGGAAGGTTCGTCATCTACATAAGGGATCATTTTTCCACAGCTAGACTCTTGGAAGGCTACTGCTGCTACTACCCAATATGGGATGTTGTTTTCGTCGGCTTCTTTTACAAATGCTTCTCCAAGACCCTCCATCGGACAATTATATCTAGCGTAGACTTGATTTATTTTTTCTGCCCTAGGATCACCAATACCAGTTGTTCCTGTCATGGCGCCAAGAACTAAGGGTCTTGAGGAGTATATGGAGTACTTCTGTGAAGACCTAACTGTATTTGAACTAAAGAAAAGAAGAGTTATCAATAGAAGTATCGTAAAAGTAAGTGTACCAAACCAAATAACTGGCAGCACAACAAGCATTGGGTACTTATTTAGAGCAGGTTTTTTAAACATAAGCACTAACCTTAGCGTAACACAATTTAGTACTTCATTCTAACGGCATGAAGCTGCCAATTAGGTACCCCACAAGTATAGCTATCCCCGCAATGACAGCCATTCTTAGGCCTGACTTGATTTTTTTACCTGGAAGATAACCGAGTACAAAGAGCGCTACGAGAGTAACAAGTACAGATACAATTCTGCCTCCACTAGGCCCTAATATAAGGTATGGAGTAAGAGGTATAAATCCTGCTAGTACATATGAGAAAAGCATGCTTATGGCATCAACTATTGGTTGTGTTTGGCTCTTCCCCTTTTTAAGCTCTTTTTCTGATGTTTCAGACAGGAAGGCACCAGCACCCATAGACAGAGCTGCTACGGCAATAACTACAACTGCTGTAGTGAGAAATGTTGGTCTGTCTTGAATTGTTGTAGAGATACCAAAGAGGACTCCTACGGTAGTTACCAAACTATCTTCTGCGCCGAAGATAATATTTCTAAATTGATCTGGCTTTAATTTCTTTATATTCATACAGGTATTGATATAATTCTAAACAATGAAGGATTCAGTTGCAAAGTACGCGTTTGTATTAATAGTAATTGCCCTCTTTTCTTTCGCTATATATAAAAGAGTATCTCTCTTTGGCCAGGTAGGTGGAGATGTTGAAACATACGTTGAGGCTGTTGAGGATTTGATTGATGGGAAGAACCCATATGCTCGTACTGTTGAAACTTTTAAACATTTAGACACTAATCCCGGAAACAAAGGATTTTCTTATCTCCCGGGTATTCTGTATACCAATACTTTTTTTTACTCTATCTATCTTTTCCTTTATAACCTTCATCCTTGCAATGAGCTTCTGCAAACAGGCTTTTGCACTCCAATGATTTACTTTTGGAAGATACCTATGCTTCTTGCAGATGTTGGAGTAGGAGTTCTTTTGTACAAGATCTTAAAAGATAAAAGTAAAATAGCGACGATATTTGCTTTGGCTGTTTGGTTTTTAAATCCCTTCATAGTTTTAAAGAATGATTTTATAACGAATGATGCTATACCAATTTTCTTTATGCTTTTGTCCCTCTACTATTTAGGTAAGGATGAGATTGCCTCAGGGGCATCCTATGCAATGGCAGTTGGTACAAAGACTTTTCCAATATTTATTCTTCCTGTAATGCTCATTGGGGCTAAAGATAAGAAGAAGTTTATTTTGTCTACTGCATTAGTGGGAATCGCCATGAGCCTTCCCTTTATGTTAAATATATCTGAGTTTATGACCTATATGCAGGGTTCTGTATTTGTACATGGTGATAGGTTTGTGCAGGGTAGGCCTTTTCTTTTCTATATTAGTTATTGGAAGAGTATTGAGCTTATACAGATTCTTCCGATTGCTCTCTATACGTATCTTGCTACTTTTGGTGGTTGGCTTGCTATTATTATCGTTAGGTCTTTAAAGTGGTTAAAGGATACTTATGCCTTAAGTACCCTTTCTTTTATTATTTTCTATTTATTTACTCCTGTACTAAACAGAACATATCTTCTTTGGTTCTTACCAGTATTTCTTGTAGGAACTTTTAATGTAACTTATGGGTTTACTAGTATAGATAATAGAAATTTCTTTTCAAAGATTGGGTTTAAACATTCCAAGTATCTCTACTATGTAGTGGTGATTGCATACTGGGCGTTCTATTATTGGTATCTCGCTCAATGGAAGGATGGGTTTCACATTCACGCTCGCATATGAAATGTACTATCACAATAATAAAGAATCTAACTAAAAAGCCTCTACTATTTACTCTTATTCTATTTGTATTGGCTGTATTGTTTGTGGGAGTTCAGGGAGAATTCCCTATTAACGATGATTGGATATTCGTAAGGCAGTTAGAGGGTTTTAGGGTTCTAGATAGTTGGACAATAAATGCTGCAATTGATCCCTCCTTTATATTCCAGGGTTTACTTGGCCATGGTTGGAGTGCATTGTTTGGAATATCCTTCGAATCTCTAAGAGTGCTTACAATTATATTTACTTTGGGTATCTTGCTTGTTATGAGTGCCTTAATGAAGAGACTTGATATTAGCCCGAGTGTTACTTTGGCAATTCTTCTATTAACAGCTTTTAATCCAATCGTGTTTTCTTCAGCCTTTTCTTTTATGACCGAGAACTACTATTTGTTCTTTTATCTGATCTCAATTCTAAGTTTTCTTGTTCACTTCAAAGAAGATAAGATTTTTCCACTGATATTGGGCTTAGTATTTGCTGGTTTGGCCCTTTTAATAAGGCAGCTTGCTGTTGTTCTTTTTATTGCATATCTTTTGACAGCTTTGTATTACAAAAAACTTACATTTAGAAATGCATTTCTTTTCTTTCTTGTGGGTGGATTCTTTTTTTACACCTATGCTATGTGGCCGCGTTACCTTGATGGTGATATTGCCACAAGCTATGAAGGTTTACTCAGCAATCTACTAGATCAATCTGATAAATATGCACGTTTGATGGATATGGTTTGGGTACTCCCCTACTTCGCCTTTTATTTATTACCTCTTGCTTTTTTCAGTCCTAAAGCAGTTTTCAAAAAACATAAACTAATCGTCAAATTATTAGCAGTTGTGGGTTTTTACTTTTTAGCTAATTGGCTATTCGTTCATGATGTGTTCTCTTTGGGTAGTGTTTTGTACTTGGAGGGACTCCACGGAAAGTCTAATTTTAGATCTCATTTTAGTTTATTTAATAATGTCCCCTTTAAATCTTTACTTGCAACTTTAATAAGTTTGGCTTCTATACGATTGGTTCTTTTTTATAATCAAATGAAAAAGTTAGACTTCACCTCTACCTTTCTTTTACTTACAGCTTTAGGTTCGTTTGCAATACTTCTCTTTGGAAATGATCTTTATGAAAGATATGCAATTCCTGCTTTTTTCAGTACAGCTTTATTCTTTGTTTATTATTTCAAAGATTCGATTGCGTTTGGAACTAAATTTCAATGGACAACGTTAATACTATTAATTGTTATCTCTGTCCTTTTACAACAAGACTCTATGGCTCATACCAGGCTTCGTTGGTCCCAAGCTTTGGCTCTTCAGGATGACACTGGCTATGTTAACTCTATCTTTGTTGATGGTACGTACAAGAAGCACTTTGCTGCACAGGTTAGAGTAGATTACACGGGGTTTGATTCAGGGGATCCATCAGGAGACACTAAGTGCTATGTACAGAAATACTATCTCGAGAATGACACAGCGTATTTTAGGTTTATGAGTGGTATTGATGAATGGTCACGAGGATTTATAGAGAACCCAGAAATTGTGGGTGCAAAGAGAGACAGAACTGTACCTAGTATAAAGAAGCATTTTGATGAGGTACTTTACAATGAGGAGTACATTTCCCCCCTTTATAATCTTGTGGGAAAGAAAGCCCATGTGGGCAGTTGGTGCACTATTAATTAGAGAGGTACCATGAAAAGCTCAAAGAAAAGGGTAGAGACTTTAAGTAGAGTACGGCTGAATATACTTCGAATACTTTTATTAGTAGTATTTATTGGTGTAGCTCTACGTCTTTTGGATTTAGGTAATATTGGAGCAGCAAAGTCTTTCGGTTTTCTAGCTTTGTTAGTTTTTGTTACCTATTTCTGATTTTATGCCCATTCGTCTCTTTGGATGGGCATTCCCTTGATATATAATGTTTCTATGGGTTTTGAGAAACTCCGGGAATTATCTGTCTTTTTCCCCCTATACAATGAAGAAAATAACGTTACTCCCCTAGTTGAGCATGCTTTAAGTGTGCTTCCTTTGTATGCAGAGAGGTTTGAAATAATTCTAATTAATGATGGTAGTACTGATAGAACAAAGGAAATAGCAGAAGCTTTAGCGGCACTGCACCTTGAGGTTCAGGTGATAACCCAAGAAAACAAAGGATATGGGGGAGCTTTAAGTGCTGGTTTTAATAGTGCTCTCTATGAGTGGATTTTCTTTTCAGATGGTGATCTTCAGTTTGACTTAAATGATTTGGAACAATTTGTTTCTTGGGCTGACACTTATAACTTAATTATCGGCCATAGAAAGAGAAGGGCTGACGGAAAACTTCGAGTATTTATCGCCATGGGATTAAAGATTTGGAATAGAATATTCTTTGGTTTTCCTACACGCATAAAAGATATTGATTGTGCATTTAAGTTAATTAATAGAAAGGTTCTTGATGATGTATTACCTCTAGCATCTGCAGGGGGTATGGTTTCTACGGAATTTCTTCTAAAGGCAATTGATAAAGGACACTTAATTAAGCAATTACCAGTAGAACATTTTGAAAGAGAATCAGGAAGCTCTACTGGAGATAGCGTTAAAGTAGTTAAAAAAGCTGTTCTTGAGACTTGGCAGCTTTTAAAAACTTTTCCAAAGCGCTTAAGGAAGCTTCAGTTGATTCTGTTACCAGTTTTACTATTTCTGGTTCTTCTTCCTGTTTCTTTAAACATTGGATTTATGCAAAACGATGATTATACGCATTACCGGATGGTGGAACAGTTTCTAACAGGCAACTTTATTTTGGATCCTTATCTTGGGGCAACTTTTTATTTACAAGGGCTTTTGGGGACAGGCTTTGCTTATTTGTTTGGGATAAGTAATTTTCCTGTGCTAACACTTCTTGTATCAATATTGGGCTTTTATGTTTTTTTGCGCATCCTAAATGATTTTCTAAAACTTTCTTTTGATACTACTGTTTTGTTAGGTCTTCTTTATTTTTTTAATCCCCTATTTTTATATTCTATTTGGGGATTTATGACAGAGAATTATTTTATGTTGTTCTTTTTGCTTTCCGTTTATTACATTCTTAAATTCATAAGGGATCAAAGTTCGAATGCCTTCTATATGGCAAATGGATTTATAATTTTGAGTTATTTTGTTCGCCAGTTTGCTTTTGTAACCTCTGCTGCGTTTGGGGTTTATCTATTGTTTAAAAAGAAATATGCTTGGGCTTTTTTACAGTTTTTATTTCTTGCAGGCCTTCTGTACTATCACTATAACTACTTCCCTATTACACCTCAGATGTATGACGGGGGCTTGGGTTTAGCAACACTTTTAAATATTGATAGGACTATTTCACTTGCTACAGTTATTGGTATTTACCTCTCTATCTTCACAATACCTCTAATTTTGGGTTACTTTTTAAATGCAGATGTTCTTAGAAGCCCAAAAAAATACTTAGTGATGTTGTTCATTCCATTGCTTATTCTAATTGTTGGAAACTTTGAACCAAAAAAGATCGATTTCACAGCCCGATTTAGATCTGGAAAAGTTGTTACACAGTTTTCAAAGGTAGAGTTCCCTTACTTAGAAAATGTATTTGGGAGAAAAGGTTTTCTTGAAGATAACTTTGGAGGAAACAAATATCACTATCCAGGATTCTTTGATTTATTTAATGTTTTAGAGATAGTAGGTTTGATTGGACTAACTCTTCTCATAGTTATCCTGGTTTCAAATTCTTCGTACCTTTTCAGTTTTTCATCTATCTATATTGCAGGGTTTATTCTTCTTTTGCTCATTGCTCCGAAGCTATTTGACAGGTACTTATTGGCTTTGGTACCAATGACAATTGTTTTACTTGCCGCTATTTTGGAAAGGTTTGAAGGTTTACAGAAGATGATAGTTGTTGGGTATGTATTCTTTTTAGCAGTAATGGGGTATCAATATAGTGCTGATTTTATTTCAACTAATAATTATGCTTGGAAGCGTGCAGAAGAGCTTAGTAGAGATTTAGTTATTCCCCGAAAATATTTCAATGTTAATCACTCGTGGAGAAGTCTCTACCCTATAGAGGCGAGAGGTTGGTATTACTACTTCGAGTATGCAGAATCAAAGAGAGCGTCCAGTGAAAAATTCTTTGAATTGGAGTCATATAATGTCTCTTATCCGTTTAATTTTTATCTGGAGCCCGAGATTAAACTTTTCTATCGTAAAAGTGCGTTTGATAATTAAATTTCGTTGTTCTAAAATGATAGGGTCCTTACGGACTAGAAAGAATTTATGGTAAAAAAAAGACCAACATCACTAGTTACAGGAGGAGCAGGTTTTATAGGATCTCATGTCACAGACCATGTTTTGGCACTTGGGCATCGTGTAGTTGTATTAGATGATCTCAGCGGAGGCTTTGAACGTAATGTTCCTAAGGATGCAACCTTTATAAAGGGAAGTATTAACGATATTACTCTTTTGGAGGAACTTTTCGAGGAATACGAGTTTGATTATGTTTATCACCTCGCAGCATATGCTGCTGAAGGCTTGAGCTATTTCATTAGAAACTTTAATTATATGAATAACTTGGTAGGTTCTGTAAACCTAATTAACCAAGCTGTAAAAAATGATGTGAAAAGATTTGTCTTTACCTCATCTATTGCAGTTTACGGATCAGGACAAACTCCAATGGTGGAGACTTTGGTTCCTGCACCAGAAGATCCATATGGAATTTCAAAGTTTGCAGTAGAGATGGATCTTAAATCTGCACATAAAGTATTTGGTCTTGAATACACAATCTTTAGACCTCATAACGTTTATGGACCAAGACAACATCATGGAGATACTTACAGAAACGTTTTAGGAATCTTTGTAAATAAAACAATGAACAAGGAACCTGTAACTGTTTTCGGAGATGGAATGCAGACAAGAGCATTTTCAGATATTGACGATGTTGCGCCACATATAGCACGTTGTGTTGAAATGCCAAAAACAGTGAATGAAATCTATAACATAGGTGCTGATAAGCCCTATACCGTAATAGAACTCGCTGAAACAATTGCAGACGCTATGGGTGAGTCTTATGGAATTATTCATTACCCTGCTCGTAAAGAGGTTGTTCATGCATATTCTGACCATACCAAGGCCAATAAAACCTTTGGAATAAAAAAGACTGTTTCCTTAAAGGATGGTGTTGAGAAAATGGTTACCTGGTCAAAGGAGATAGGTCCTTTAGAGCCTACCAGATATGATGCGGTAGAAATTGAACGAAATATGCCTCCAAGCTGGAAACAGCTATTGGATGAGTCTAAGAGACAAAACTCCAAAAAAGCAAAAAAGAAAAAATAATGTCCAAAATAACACCTATTAGCCCAAAGAAATCCCAAGAAGCTAGGGATCTTTACACCACAGGAATAGAATCCTACAGTACAGCACAAACCCAACTCCTATCTGATATTGCCATAAGTCTCAATCTTGATGAGCTCAATGAAGAACTTATTAATGAAGTTCTAGCTAAATTGGGTGAATACACGGATGTAGGAAGAATCGTTCTTGGGAAGAAATCTGAGGATAACAAAACCTTTTCTTTTGTTGGTGAATGGGTGGCAGAAGGTGTTGAAACAATCTCTGATAAGTTTGATCACTTTAAGTATGCGGATATTCCTACTTTTTATGATGAACTTTTTGGGAAGGGAATCTGGTACTTTTCTGATAGAAAGGATTTGCCTAAAGAACTAAAACTATTAGAAAAGGTAAATGGTACCTTTGCAGCTCTAGCTCTTCCAGTTTATGTGAATAGCAAAGCTTGGGGTGGTCTGGGCTATGATGTTATGGAAGGCCCAAGAATTTGGTCCAAGGAGGATATTCACTTGATGATGATAATTTCCCATTTACTAGGTCTGGCTTTGGCTAAATGTCCTCTTTAGCAAGTAAGAGCATGCCTGGCGATTCTAGTAGGTTATGTTTGCGGTACAATTGCAAATGCAACTACACCAAACTTTTCTTGTTTCTCTAGTGAATAATACTTTTCCATGCCTTTTGCGCAGTCCTCTGCTGAATAATCCCTTGGCCATGTGGCTTCTGTAGGATCAAATTTGGTAAATAATTCAGAAAAGTTTTTGGCTGTTAGTATTTTAGCTACCTTGGCAGTACAGATTTCGACTTTGTTTGGGAGTTTAGCGAATGTAATTGTATCCCCTACCTTGATTTTCTTTCTTTTTTCATCAAAAAGCCGTGTCTCCCACTTTTGTTCCCCTTCTTTAACACGATGAAATGCGTTAGCGTTTAATTTCATTTTGTAGTTCATATTCTGATTATACAAGGGGGTGATCTCAGGGTCATTATGGTAAATGGTGCCAGGAACTATTTATTTGAATTTTTCTATCCATTTCTCTGATTGTGGCTTGTATCCGTTTGCCTTAAGTCCTTTTAAAGCCTCGTAAACCACTTCAGGGTCGCCCGGGAAGACAGGCATGTTATTTTCTAGAGTTTGTGATAGATCAATAATTTTCATAAGATGATTATAACAACAGGAAAGATTCTTGGCTGATCACAGTGAACGATGTTTGTAACTGTTTTAGAATTAGTGATGTAAAGGTATTCGGTTAGAAAGTGTGAATAGCTAATTCTAGCGTTTATACCTTCCTGCCTGAGTATTGTAGAGTTTAAAGTATTCCCCCTTGCTGTTCATTAACTTTGTGTGGTTACCAGCTTCAATTATTTCTCCTTTATTCATAACTATAATCTTTTCTGCATCCTTGATTGTCGAAAATCTATGGGAAATAAAAATAAGTGTTTTATTCTTAAATTTTATATTAATACGATCAAAAATTTCCATCTCACTTCGTGCATCTACCGCTGATGTGGGTTCATCAAGGATCAAAATAGGGCTATCTTTAGCGTATGCTCTTGCAATTGCTAGGCGTTGCCACTGTCCCCCGGATAAGTCAATCCCATCTGTATATTCTGGTCCTAGTTGTTGTTCCACTTGGTTTTTAGTGTCTTTTATAAATTCCCAAGCATTAGAGAATTTTAAGTAGTTAATTATTTCCTCTTTATTTAGTTTTCTTCCTGCTGCCAATTCTAAGTTTTCCCTGATTGTTAGATAGAATTTTCCAAAATCTTGAAATAAGGTGGAATACACCCCAAACAATAGTTTTTCTGGAATCTCTCTTAGGTCAATACCATTTATTTTGATTGTTCCCTGAGTGGGGTCATAAATCCTTAAGAGGAGTTTTACTAAGGTTGTTTTCCCTGCCCCATTCTCACCAATTACTGCTAGATTTTGCCCGCAGGGTATCTGCAAGCTTATGTTTTTTAATACGTAGGCTTCAGTGTTTGGGTACTTAAATGACACCCTATCTAGGGTTATTGTTGGGCTTACAAGCCTGTTTTTTAGTGTTTCATACTGGTCTTTATTCATTAATGGGAAACTTACGTTTGGTTTGATATCGAAAAATCCAGCAACTTCATTTAATGGATTTCCATCCTGTTGTAATAAACCAATGTTCTGATTTAATTTGTGTAGAGCACCTGAAAAGACGAAAACGTTTGTGAATAAAAATACAAAGGTTCCTGTAGAAATGAGTCCTTCAGTTAATCGTGTTGCTATTAGAACAGAGAAGATAAAGACAGCTGTAATTGGAAGTATCTCAACAATTATGCTGACAAGTTGATATTTTTTCTCAAGTTTTAGTTGGTTATTGGTAAAACTGGAATATAGAGTTAAAAATCTTTTCTTAACGAATTCAAATGCTTGATTCAGTTTAATTTCTGGTAAGGAGGTACGATTTGTAATCAGGTCGGCGGTATACCCAAAACGTCGTTTGGTTTCGTCATCTGCCGTATAAAGCCTAAAGCTACTTTTTGCAAAGTGGGAGCGTACAACAATAGGTAGTATGTTTGTTATGACTATTAATAATGCAATAAGGGGAGAAGCAAATGTAAAAATGATAATTGATACGGATAGTTCAGTTAGGGAGGCTATTATTTCCACGATACCCTTTAGGTAGAAAGTAAACTGATTTATTCTTCCGTATGAACGATTAATTAGACCTACAGAGTTGGGGTTTTCGAATTTAGATACATCAAGGGTTGCTACCTTTTTTAAAAACAAATCGTTGTAATAAATCATTTGCTTGGAATTTAGTAGAGCCCATGTATAGCGTGCTCCCCCATCTATGAGTTGCTTAAGTAGTTCATACAACAGTCTGACCAAAATGATTCCGATAAGAGAAAGACCTAAAATAGTTTCCGAGTGGTTTGCAGTGTCAATTATCTCCTTGAATGTAAAAGTATTAACCAAAGAGAACACAGCAAGAATGACTTGGGCTAGAAGATATACAACAAATAAGCCTTTCGTTGATTTCCAGGTATTTTTAAAAGTGAACTTAATAGCGGACCACATTGTGAGGATATTGTATACGCAAGCTAGAGTGGAAAAAAGACTTCAGTCGGTAAATTAACTATAGATATTCTATGGTCGACTATAGTGAACGATGTTTGCAACTATTTTAGAGTCTGCACCTTGCTGTCATAACATCCTCGGTCCATCTAAGTCGTTTGTGTGGGTCAGAGAGTGTTTCCAGTTCTCCGGCTAGTATCTTTAGATCTTTTCTAATAGATTTTTCTCTTGAGTCTAATAAGGCTTTAGTGAAGTCTTTGTCGGCGTGCTCCAAAAAAGCTATTATAGATTTTGTTGGTAATTTTTTTGTTAAGTCTCCTGAGGCTGTTATTACCCTGTGTAGGTCCATTTTTATAGAGTCTAATATAAATCTTTTATTCTTGGTCATATTTCTAGATATTCCTTTGTTAATTTGTAAAGTTTTTCACGAATATCCTTATCCATTATTTCATAAGTTGTTTGTTCTAAAGCAGGTTTGTAGTTACTCATTGCCATGTATTCTATGTCTTTGGTACTTAACCTGTATCCACCACCGTAGAGATTTTCGAGCTTACTCCCTTGAGCTATTAGAACTGCTTCACAATCAATATGATACTCTCCCCCTACCGCTAAAATGTTTTTTTCAACGTCTATGACGGTTTTAATATAATCCTGATACACTTCTTTTGCTTTTTCAAATTCCTTGGGGGATATTTTTCTGTCTAAAACTATTATCATCAAAACGATTATATCAAAATTGCCTCTCTATATTAGGTAAAAAAGAATTTGAACTAGTTTCAAATACTTTAATATCTTAGTGAACGATGTTTGCAACTATTGTGCAGTTATTTAAACTTTTCCTTCCATTTTTTTGAAGTTGGGGAGTAATTCTTAGCTTTTAGTTCTTTTATTGTATTTTCTAAGACGTCTGGGTGATACTTTTCTGTTATATCCAACGTATTTTCGCCAAACTTCATAGTCCAGTCAACAGCACGTTCGATAATATCACTTTTATCATTTGGAAACCCTTTTGGTTTATTAGGGTATTTATAAATAATAAGTTCACCTTTTTTTGCTAGATTCTCTAGAAATATGAGGGCGTCTTTAACTTCTATCTCTTCGAGAATTTCAACTCTAGTTTCTGACACTACTTCTGCTGACCACTGTGTCTTTCCCTCCAAGAATGTTTCTGCAGGTAATCTATATATAACACCACCTTTTTCCTGATAGGCATGTTTAAGTGCACCTTCGAACCTTTCAGATATATGTGGGATACCCTTTTCGGTTCCTGTTTGGCAAATGAAGTCGAAGTTGTTCCCAAGAAACATAGCGGAGATGGCAATCTTTTTTGTTGCGTAAACCCAATTTTGTTGATGAGTGCTTTCTCGGGGTTCTAAGTATTTGAGACCTCTAGTAGAAGATGCGTGGTAAACATACTTTTGAGTTCTCATAATGTGATTATAACAAAGGTAAAAAGTTCCTGGTCGACCATAGTGAACGATGTTTGCAACTATTCTGTTAAAATAAACTTGTGAAAAACGATAAAAACACCAACTTGGTATGGATAGATTTGGAAATGACAGGCCTTGATTTAGAGGATAATAGAATCACAGAAATCGCTTGTTTGGTAACTAATGAAGATTTAGAGGTTATTGCAGAAGGGCCAGAAATAATAATAAAGCAGGACGTTGAATTATTTGATAAGGATGATGAGTTTTTAGTAGAAACCTTTATAAAGTCGGGGTTTGCGGATAAGATGCAGGCTTCAGAATATGATGAGGAGAAAGCGGAACATGAAGTGATTGAGTTCCTTAAGAAGTACGTAGAAGAAAATAGTTCCCCTATGTGTGGTAATTCCATCTATATGGATAGGATGTTTGTTAATCGTTATATGAAGAAGTTGGATGGCTATCTTCACTATAGATTGATTGATGTAACTACACTTAAGAATCTCGCTACTCGATGGTATCCAAATCTTCCAAAGTACAAGAAGAGTGAAATACATAGAGCTATGGATGATATTAAAGAGTCAATTGAGGAATTAAAGTATTATAGGAAACATTTATTAAAGTAAAATTCCTGGTCGACCATAGTGAACGATGTTTGCAACTATTTTAGTGCTTCTAGTATTTTTGGAATGGAACCGGAGATAGCACCTTTTTGAAGATTTTCGTAGAAAGTATCAATAAACACCATTCCTTTTCTATCTTTTTCCCAATCTAAAGCTGTTTGTATATCGTAATTGTCCTTAATCTTGGGGTTTATAAAGCCTACGTGAACTGCTCTGATTAAATGTTCTTCAAAACATGTTCGCCAGTAGTTGTATGATTTTGGATATTTTGGGTGTTTTAACGCCTTTTCGAGCAAATGTTCCTTTTTATCAATTTCTTTCCAATATGATTTTAATATCTGTTTGGCAATAGGATGGGAACCCTCGTGAAGTATAGTGTGTATAGCCTGTCCTTTCCTAAAGTCGTCTCCAATACCCATTATTTGAAAATTAACATTCCCTATTTGGGGTCCTGTGCTTCCTTGTGTAAATGGGTTTAAAACCACAACCATTTCCTGTTTCAGTTTGGTTCCCCATGTTTCCTCAAGCATTGCTATTATTTTTGTTTCGCTAAGCAAGGACTCCATACCTTTTTTCATTTTCTCTAGTTTAGGCAAGGCTTTTTTATAAAAACCTTCAAAATCTGTTCCATCATAGAAGTCTATTAAATATGGTTTGATTGCTTTTCCTTTGTCTAACGTCCACATAGTTTTAGAGTCGATATTTTTCAGGCCTAACGATTCAAACTTAGGGGGTTCTCCCACAGTTACTGCCCAAGCTAGAGGTTTAGATTCATGTATATACTCTTCTACATTAGGTACTGCCCCGTTATACGCCTCAAAGTGTTTTACTGCAGCTAGTCTTAGAGGATGAAAATCACTATCTCCGTATGCTTGTCCAAACCTGTTTAATAGGCATTCCAGCAGTACTATGTTTTTGTTTATTTCTACTCGAATGGGCATGATGGAAGTATACAAGATGTTGGTAGTAAAAAGGAAAAACCTGGTTGACTATAGTGAATTATGTTTGCAATCTTTTTGTAACACGTTCTAACAATACTGGATAAGTTTTTGTCATAGTAGGTCCGCTAAGAGTTTTGTCAATTGTAACTCTAATACCTTTTGGAATTACAGTTGATTCTTTGAACTGCCCTTTTGTTAAGTCTAGCTCTTTACCTGATGGTAGTACATTCCAGTAGTGGTCTGTTTTGCCATTTATTTGTGCCCAATTAATTTCACCTCCAAAGATGGAATGAGTTACTGCTGCAACTACCCTACAATGTCCCCCTAAGGGGTTATTTTTATCCATGGTTCCACCCCAACAAGTTTTATCGTCTAACGAGTCTAAAATTACATTTGAAACTTCAAGAATATTTTCTGAGTTTTCATCTAACTTAATCTGTACTTCATATGAAGATTTTTGAATGTTTTCTGAATTATTGCGTGGACTTTTCATTGTTTTATTATAACAAAGGGGAAAATTCCTGGTCGACTATAGTGAATGATGTTTGCAACTATTTTCCCAATTCTTTAATTGAGGCACCTATCTTTTCGTAATTTTCAGCCAGATATTTAACAGTATCAGTTCTCCAAAAACCGTATCTAATATAGTCTTCTACATATCTAACCCCTCCTGCAAGATATTGTTTATAACCAAAACTGCTTCTCAATAGTTTTTTAAAGTGCAGAAAAGGCATTATCTCAAGTTCCTCTTTTCCTAGTGGAACAAATTGTGTGTATGTTTTTATGTATTCTTTTAGATTTTCTATATTTACTCTATTATTCTTTGTTTCCGGGTCTTCCTGATAGTATGACCTAAAAAGCTCAATTATTGCTGCCATGTTTGAGACTCTGTCCCAGTCTATTATGGCCTGGATATGGTCTTTGCCGCATAAAAACTGCCTGCTGTTATAGTCCCCATGTGTGTTTTTGTAGGTAAAAACATCAAGGGATGCGTTTATGTTTTTGAAGTTCTCAATGAGACTCAACTTATATTTCAAGTCTTTTAGTATTTTTGGTTTGTATTTATCACCTTCATCTAGTTTTTCCGCGTCACTAATTAGAGCTTCAAACTTTTCTATATATTTTTCCTTTTCGAATTCGACCAAAAATCTCCTATCCTCTGGTATTTTTTCTCCCTCCCAGTTGTCCAATGCAGAATTTATTTTTGCTAAATACTCGGCGGACTCTTTCATTAACCACTTTGGGCACTCATGGTCCAAATATATGTCACCATTAACGTATTCCTGTACTTGTACAGAACGTTCGTTGTGAAAGGCAATTAAATCACTATCATTATTTGAGATAACTTTTGCTGTTGGAATATTACTTTCATAAAGAAAGTTGTTGATTTTTGATGCAAAAAGGGCTTGTTCTTGCCCAAAATTGCTATCTATCTCTTTAATTATGTACTTTGCACCCTCATCCTCAACAATAAACACATTGTTGGAACCAACTATAACAGAGGCAATTTGCCTAGGGTTCTTCATTGAATATTTTTCTTTTAAAAATGTTTCTAGGGTGTCTATTGTGAAAATGCTGGGCTCTTTCATCTTTTGATTATAACAAAGGGGAAAATTCCTGGTCGACCGTAGTGAACGATGTTTGCAACTATTATTAACAAGCGGATGTTAGAATTTAGTTATGAGCAATGAATTACTATTACCAGCTAATGTAGCAGAAAATCCTTCTGATGGAATAGAGATTTTGGATACTTCAAGTATTGAATCAGAGAACCCTGCTACTGAATTTACTTACCTTGAAAGAGAGTATTCATTTGAAATTCCCTTCCAAGAACCTCAAGTATCCAATTCCTTGACCTTAATGGAAAAGTTGTACTCTGGTGAAGCAAAACTTGCTGAACTTACCGATGAACAATTAGATACACACATAGTGAATTTGATGCGCTATCAGACAATGGTTGAGTTTCCCGATGACTCAGTGGACAGGAATTCTATTGAAATACTGTCAAAACGCAAGCAAGAGGAAGAGATAGTAGTAGGTTCTACAACCTATACAGATGAATTTGGAGCAGAGTTTTTGGCAGAAATAATTGCTGATGATGCAGATGTAGATTCGATAAGGAGCGAAGCCTTGTATGACACAATGACAACACATCAGGGAATGATTAGAAATACTTTGGCAGCACTAGTACAAAGAAAGGTCAACCCAGCACATGATTGGAAGGACGAAGTGCACTATAACAAGGAGGAGATGGAAATGACTTTAAGCTATGTCTCTATATACAGAGCCACTGCTAACAGTGAGGTTCCTTTAGGTGAAGAAAGTCTTCCTCTTTGGGCTAGAGATACTCACAAATTCGAAATGTCTGCACTTTCCACAGGAGATGTTGTTGTTGGTGAAAAGCATCTTCGTTTGATTGCAAATCAAAATTATGATAATTTATTGGAAAGTCGTTTAAGAAGTTTAGACAATCCACTGGTTATTGTTGAGAATGACTTGTCTGGAGAAAATCTTAATTTTACTTCTCCCCTTCCAACATTTATGCATTTAACTAAAGAGTATGCTCTTGCCCAAGGAATAGAACTTGTGGCCTTGGATGATAATGAAATAAGAGACACTCTGACTCTTTGGGAGAGCTACGGGTTTTCAAGAGATGAGGTTGAGTTTGTTGCTTGGTTAAGCAAAATTGATGGAGCATACAAGGCTAATCCCGAGGTAAGTTGGAAAGACTGGTTACAAGCATTACCTGCAGAACAAGAGGATAGCGCTAAAGAATTAATTTTACAGTATCTATCTTTAAGTATTAATTACCCCGAGGAGATAAGTAATTTAATAAAAAGTTTTTCGATAGATTTAAATTCTAGGATAAGGGAACAAGCTTATTTAGATAAAATAGCGGAGCTAAGAGACCGAAATCCTGATAAACAACTGTTTGTTGTTGTAGGAAACGCTCATAGGGATAATATTTCCTTGCTGCTTTCTGGTGGGTCTCCTCCAAAGACTATTACACCTATAGAGTCTGAAGAGTTTAGTTCTCAGGTTAGAGCAGTCCAAAACCTTATCGAGCCAAAAGTTTGAGTTTCTTTATTTTTAATTATGAGACAGAGTATGGTCGGGGTAGCAGGACTCGAACCTGCGGCCTCACGCTCCCAAAGCGCGCGCTCTGCCAACTGAGCTATACCCCGTTATTAACAGACGAATTTTAGCATAATATCAAGCTAAATTAGAAGAACTCAATCATATCAGCAAGTATTTTATCAAAGGAGTGTGTTTCGTAGACTGCACGCTCGTTTTTCAGAAGGTCAATAAAGTGAAGCTTGAAGGAGTAAGGGCATATCTCCTCTATGTCACAAGCCTTGTAATCCCCTCCCTCTACGATTTTTCTATCAATATCGCTTCTAGATATCTCTGAGATAACAAATGCGTGATTATCAATGAAATAGGCCCTATCAAAATAACAGTTTGCCTCAGGGACACAGGAAAGAATTTTAGTATCAATAAGCTTATCCTCTCTTAAACCATAGAAATGTACTTCAAAAGGTTGATAACCGTCTCTTTTCTCATGTCTATAATCCAGCACTTCCCTTCCGTCTAGGGATATCGCTGTTTCATCAACATCCTCAAATGTTTGAATGTATTCAAGATGTTCAGCAACTGCTTTGTTTCCTTCAAGTCTGGTAATTTCCAAATAGGTTGCATTGTAAACCTCGTTAATATCCTTCAGGTTGAAATCATCCGCTGCAACATCCATTCTTTTTTTATGATTGGTTATCCAGCGTTGAAAACCATTACTCTCCTCTACCTTCTCAGGTAGTTTATTGCCATCCTCCTGTGCTTCCTCGTTGTAGTTACTTGCAACATTGGCTGCTATTAGCAAGAGTATTGAGGCAATAATAAGTTTTGATGTTTTATTCATTGTATTTAATAAAATAAGCTGTTTTCTCTCTGTGAAAACCTTTTTCTTTGCAGTAGGCGTCCACAACATTTTTAGAAAACTCTTCGTTTCTTAGTTTACCAGCAAGTTTGGTATCCAGTAATGGCTTTATAAAACCTGCGGAATATATGCAAACCAGGTCTCCATCTTTTAGGGATTCCTCCCCATATTGTGCAAATCTTTCATAGCCACTTCTTCCATCGAGAGATCCAAAGCCATATAATTTTTTATCAACCTCAACAGTGTTATTTCTGAGTTCTTTTCTGAAGTACTTCCTATGCTCTGGAAGAGACCAGTCATAGTGGGCATCAAAGTATTTTGAAGTGTTTTCTACATTTGGAATAAGCATAGGATGGTCTATTAGATCTTCACTAAAGATAGAGAAGAAACAATCATCGATTAGACCGTAGGTTATTTTTCCAGGAGAAATAATACCTACAATTATTCTTGTAGCTCCTATGGTGTAGGCGTTGGTCTCCCTGTTTTTGTACAAGTTACTGTTTTTTTGGTATTCAACAATCTTTTTAGTAGCTATAGCAAAAGCTTCTTTGATAGCGTTTGTTTTTCTATCGGAGTTTTGTAGATGGCTTAAACAAGTGTTACACGCAATTACTGCTATTTCATAGGATTCTGATGGGTTTGGGTAGTCCCCCTTTTCATTAGGGTCATGTCTTATACCGTCTGCAACGATAAAGATATTATCATTTTCAATATAATAATCCTCCTGAGGGAGGTTCTTCTCAGTATTGAGCTTATGATATAAAAAATAGTCTAAAGTCATTTTTTGGTGGGCGAGGGGGGACTCGAACCCCCACCTCCATAAAGGAGATCAGATTTTAAGTCTAACGCGTATACCAATTCCGCCACTCGCCCATGGCGCCCGAGGAGGGAGTCGAACCCCCGACCTTTTCCTTAGAAGGGAACTGCTCTATCCACTGAGCTACTCGGGCTTAATCGTTGCTATTTTATATTATACGGGAACAAATTGAAAGAAGGGCACATGAAATTGTACAAACTGGATGATAAACTAATTAGGTTATATGCCTGCTGACTCAGTAAAAGAAATCCTAAAATACGCAAGTAAAGATGGGCCAACACCTACTATTCACTATATTGACCTTCCCTTAACCAAACTCCATTATGCAAAATGTGGAGAAGGTACTCCCCTAATCATGGTTCCAGCTACAATTTCTCGTCTTCAGGAGTGGATTGCGCTCACACAGTTTTTTGCAAAACATCATACGGTTTACTTTTTTGAGCTTCCGGGACATGGCGGTTCCACTGCCTTTGAAAAACCATTCAATACACAGCAAGTAGCAGAAACAGTGGGAGATTTCGTAGATGCTCTTGGTTTTGATAAAGTTTCCATCTTAGGTTTTTCATTTGGTGGCTTATTAACAATGCGTACTATCTATCATTTAGAAGATCGTGTTGAAAAAGTTATTCTTTATGCCCCTGCTTTAACCAAGAAAGCAATAATTCTTCCTCGTATTCGTATTGAGCTGGCTCGAATTCTTATCAAGTTGCTGCGTATTTCAAAAATAAGATCTTATTTTGCAAGTCTTTTTAAGGGACCCCGCTCACTTAAGTTTTTAAACCATTTTTTGATTAAGTTTGGTAGAGTAGATTCTGGCGTTAGTTTGGACCAGATACGGGAAAAGCTTTCTGATAAGACACTTGAGGTACTCACCTATCAGCTTGAAGAGGTTTTTGATCTAGAATGGCCAATTCCTACTACTAAACTGTCTCAAACCTGCTGCTTCGGTATGTCCGTAAATGATACGATGTTAGACTATAAAACCACGTTAAATGAGCTTAGAAAGCATTTTAAGGACATTAGAGTAGCTGAATTCGACTTCCCTTATCATCAACCCCCCAAAAGACCTACATTAGAGGAGTTAAAGGTTGATTTCATGGGCTTTTTGGAACTTTTAGACTAGAAAGCTATATACACTATAGGTTATCAGTAGTATAATTACAGCATAGGTCAAATAAACCTATATCATATTAACTTTACGCAAAATCAAGGATGCCCCTTGCGCGTAAAGATCTAATTCAGGGATGCCCCCTGAAAAGGAGAAACATGTCACAATTTTGTGCAAGTTTTCGTAATATTTATTGGGGAGACGTGAGAGATAAGGTTATATTCTTTCTCATGGATTTTATCGGCTATGCTGTAAGCATTGTCTTTATCTCCTCGCTGCTGATTCCAGCAAGCTTTAGAACTGTTTGGATGTCGTTAGCTTTCGACTCAACCGGGGTTGCAAATCCTTTGCTTGATTTGCTATTAAGGATAGCGCTTCCAACAGGGATTGCCTTGTGTTTGTACTTTCCTTCGTATGTTCGCATGCAAGAGAAGTACTTGGAGAATCCGTTCTTCGTTGTGTTACAACGCATCAAGGTATTCATTGCTTTGCCTTTTGTGAGAGCTTCAAAGATTAATGAAGATGTGCTTTACACAAGGCTAAATAAGCGAGCTGCTAAAAAGTTTGCAAAGTCCTTCGCAAAACAAGAAGATTTGCGTGAAAGACTAAGAGAAGCAGGTGGAACTGATCGTAAGATCGAGCGTGATTTGGACAACCTGGAGCTATGGATTGACATGCTCAAGTCAATATATGTGTGGAGTGTTATACAGGCCGCATATGATTTGAAAATGACTCCTAGAGAAACAGGTTATGCCAGATCGTCTACTTGGAATAGAATCTTTGATTTTTAAGGTATCTAAATCTAAGTAATGATTTACAAACAGAAAGCCCCCCAGAACAATTTGGGGGGCTTTTTACGTTTTAAAATGGAGCGGCGAACGGGATTCGAACCCGTGACCTTCTCCTTGGAAGGGAGACATTCTACCACTGAACTACCGCCGCTAACAGTGTTACGATAACACAATTAGTTGTAACTTTCTATTCTAGTGCTTCCATTGCTTGCTTACGTTTCTTTGCATACTCTTTATCCGTAATCTTGCCTTTTAGAAGAAGTTCCTTGAGCCTACTGAGGGATTTTTCCATCATGAGAACCCCTGTATCTTTCTCTGCTTTAAACTCTTCTTTGTCCTGGTTTGTAGCATGTGCTCGGTAAATTTTTTGTTCGATTATATTTGTTGCTTTCCTTGCTTCTTTATTCAAAATGCATCTTATGGAAGGGTTATCACTTCCTCCAGATGTAATAATTTCTATAGTTGAAAAGAATACTCCCCTTTTTAAGTTTGCTTGAGCAATATGATTGAAAGTTACGGTCATTTCGTCAACGTTAAACCATTTTCTTTTTCTAAAGCTGACTAGATCCTCATAGATACTTAGAGATTGTGGAAATACAGTGTGAGCTCTAATTCTATTCATTTTAACTTTTAGCAAGAGATTGGACATATTTATATCTTAGCACTACTCATGAATGTAAACGGGGGTACCAACAGGCGTATTATCGAAGACTTCAAGTGAATCTCCCGGCGCTAGTTGAATGCACCCTCCGGTTGCAGGGCTCCCCATGGTATTAGCATCTCTTGAGTAAATATTTCCAGCGGCATCCATGTGATAAGGGATTTCATGGAATCCAAAGAAGTAACCATTTATCGTTCCAATTGGTAGATAGTTGGGCATGTACCAGTCATCATAGTATGAAATTGTCATCTTTTGTTTTCCCAAAACCTCATATTGTCCGGGAGGTGTTTCCCAGGTTAATCCTGTTGAAACAATATATGTTTTAATTAGTTCCCCATTTTTGAACTTATATAGTCTTTGTTGAGATTTAATTATTTCTAGGTATTCATCATGAAGGCTACCATCACTTTTGGGATTCCCCTCTAAAGGGAGTATTACCGCATTGTTTATTTCATAGTTTGCTGCCCTAAAAAGCATTGCTCTTACGATTGACTCTACTGCAAGGTCTTTAACTACTTTAATGTCTTCTGAGGCAAATTCTTCAGCCAGATCCTCCATATATCTAGCAATAGGCTCTTTATTAATCTGGCCAAAGAAGAAATCGTCTTTTTCTATGCTTGTTATAAAAGAAGCCACATTCTCTGATGATATGTAGATAGCATTGCGCCCGTACTTAATGAGTAAAGGGGCCGAGATTTCAGCGATTAGACTCTCTGTGGTAGTTTTTTGAAGCTCCTTATTGTCTTCACTGACAATCTCTAGATCCACAACGAAGTTATCAGTAGTAATAATACTTGCTATTCCTTCAGGTGTATCAAAGGTTTCTCTATTTAAAGAAACTGTAGCTTCGGGAGAAAGAGCTCTGAAAGTATTATCCTCAAAGGAGACAATATTATTTTCAGCTAAAAATGATACTTCTTTATTTAGGTCTTCCCAAAACAAGTCTATTTTTTCTTGATCAAGTATGAAGACATTGTTTGGGTCAATATTTTCATTTGAAGTGTTTTTGCAAAATAGTCTAAAAAGCTTTGTTCTACAGGTGGAGGACATTTTTGCTAGCTTGTCTCTGTCTAAGGTGATTCCAAGCTCTTCAGGAGTTACTCCCCTACTCTTTGATTCAAGATTGATATAGAAGGGAGTTGTAAGACGTGAGGTAAGACTTGCATATCCTAAATCCCAGGCTGTTCTTGAAAGGTTTATATTTCCAACCTGAGTGCCGGATTTAAAGACTGTAACGGCTTTTAGATTAGCCGGATCTGTTAGAAGGATTGCTGTTGCTAGAGCAACAGTTGCTGTAATCAAAATTAATAGCTTTTTTTGCATGTATTTATCTTACAGCAATAGAGGTCGCCAAAGAATAATCTTCGACATAGAAAGGTTTGATAATTCCAATAGGGGTCACCCATCCTGAGGATTGTTTTAGAGTTGCTTCGTTTATGTATTCGAATACTTGATAAGGTGCTTTGAATGGGTCATGTGCAACTAGTGAGATTGCTTTCTCACCGTCATACCCCTTGATACCAACAACTACTATTGCATGCCCTGTAATACCATCATAGTTTTGAATATTCATTACAATAGGATGCCCCTCTGCTAGAGTTTTATAAATCTCGGTGGTATTAATCTCAATTTCGTTTGAAACATAGCCTAAATAGGAAGGTCCTGATTTTAGATCATAAAACATTTTCCCCTTCACATAAACAGAAGTAGGCAGTCTGTTTACAACGGTTTGTAAATCAAAGGATGCTCCTTTATCGTTTACTACCATTGTTAAGGATGCGGGTCCGCAGGCAGATCCCCCTGCCCAGAAATCTTCTGTTTCTTCTAGATTTTTCACTTGGTTTATATAGGGAACATCTAGAAGTATCTCAGATTCTGTTTTTGTGATGAATTTATCGTTAACATCAACGGTTTCTGCCAACGCGGTCGGCGTTGAGAAGACGGATGTTATTAAGGGTAATAATGCCAATGTTTTAAACATTTTAGTTATGTTTTGGGCGGGAAAGAGCATGAACGAACAAACCACAGCACGAAGCTGTGGTCTGATAATTTCGATGCTTAATTGCTTAAGCACAAGTGTTATCTTAGCCTATATAGATCATTTGTCAAATGCACTTTTTAGAGTCATTTTCTACTCAAAAATGCATATGTAGACTATAATAAATCAATGCCTGAAACACTTTACGATGTACTCATATTAGGAGGGGGGCCCTCCGGTCTTACCGCCGCTGTTTATGCTTCTAGAGCTCAATTAAAAACACTAATTGTTGGTGGTGCACCCAGTGGTGGCCAGTTAACAACCACTACAGACGTTGAGAACTATCCTGGTTTTCCAGAGGGAATTCAAGGTCCTCAGCTTATTGAGGATATGAGAAAACAAGCAACGAGATTTGGTGCAGAACATGTTGAATCAAATGTTACTGAAATTTCAGGAAGTTTTAATGATAGATTTACAATAAAAACGGACGCAAACACTGAATACAAAGGCAAAACAGTGATTATTGCTACCGGTGCTTCTGCCAGATGGTTACCCTTAGAAAGTGTTGAAAGACTCAAAAATAAGGGTGTTTCTGCTTGTGCAACCTGTGATGGCTTCTTTTTCAAGGATAAGGTCACAGCAGTTGTTGGCGGTGGGGATGCTGCAATGGAAGAAGCAAATTTTATGACGAAGTTTTCTCCTAAGGTTTATCTAATAGTACGAGGAGATCCTGAAACTATGAAAGCCAGCAAGATTATGCAAAAGAGAGCACAGGATAATAAAAAGATTGAGTTTTTATATAATACCGAGATAAAAGAAGTACTGGGTGAGAACGCAGTTTCTGGTTTGGTAATTACCAATAACAAAACAAATGAAGAATCTAAATTGGAGGATGTAGAGGGCCTTTTCATGGCCATTGGTCACAAACCAAATACCTCTTTCCTTGAGGGATTCATTGAACTTGGAAAGATGGGATACATTGATCCTGTTGATAACACTAAAACATCAGTTGAAGGAGTCTTTGTATCTGGAGACGTAGGCGATTTTAGATACAGACAGGCTATCACCGCAGCAGGATTTGGCTGTATGGCAGCCTTAGATGCAGAAAGGTTTCTTTCCGAACATGGGGATCACGAAATGACCTCCGTATATTGATATGACCAATCTTGCCCAAAGCCACGAACCTTCAATGGAATACAGCGAAATAACCCCAAATATCTATGTTGGAAGTAGTATGTGCTGTAAAGAACATGCAGAACACCATTGGCAAGAATTGAGCAAGTTGGATGTTTATGCCGATATTGACTTAAGGCGTGAACAAGAAGAGATTCCCCATAAGGTGGAAGTTCATTTGAAACTTCCTGTGGTTGATACATATCCCCCAACACCCCTTCAAACCTTAATTGGTGTAGATACTATTGAATCAGTGGTAAAAGATAATAAAAAGGTATATGTTCATTGCCAAATTGGCCATGGGCGCTCCCCTACTCTTGTTGCAGCCTATTTCATTTTGGTAGAGGGAATGAGTGCTGAAGATGCCTTAGCTAAAGTAAAAAGTGGCAGACCCGAGGCACACCCCACGGATAGACAACTTGAATACCTTACGCAGCTTGAGGCTGCAGCAAAACTATAAGGCGCCCTGTTTTGCAACAACGCGCCTTATTAAAATAGTTTGATCGGTTTTGGTGCCTCTCTTTTTTCCTTTCTCTTAGCTTTCAATTGAGTGAGAAGCTTTCTTCCTGCAGGTGTGATATGAAATCTATCAGGACCACCTGAGGCTAATCCAACTTCTACTAGTCTCTTTAGTAAGCCGCGCGCTCCAGATTCGGTAGTTATATCTGTTTTGTGTATCGCGCTTCTCCAGGATCTCCCTTGGCGAATTGCTCCTTCGAGATTTTGTAAAACTCTGAGCTGGTTTGCATTGGGATTGAACATCATGCCCTCCCAGGAGGTGGATGGTATGCCTGGGAGCGAGTTATGTTGTATCTTCTGAAGGACCAGAGTGGACCATGCTTTCTGGCTCCTACAGGGTGCCCTATATATGGGGATACAAAGACTCTTACCTTCTCAGGCGTGGTTCCTAAAGCTTCGGCGATTTCTGCTGCTGAACAGGCGTCATCCTTTAGAAATCTTAGTACCTTTGCGATTGTTAAGGTCATTCTCTCTTCTCCTTCTATATTTTTTATGATTGTGGTGGGGGTGGCGTGTAACTTGGATTTAGGTAATAAACCCAATTTCGCCCTGATTTCTTCTTTAATAGCCTTTTACCCTCACCAGAAATCCCGTTTAAGAATCTTCTAACTTCAGGTATGCCAATTCCTGTGCGTTTAGTACGCTGAAGGCGATTGGTGACCTGACGTGCGGTTTTAGCGCCGTAGTCTCTAATAAAACCTACAGCTGCTTGTTTTTCACTAGCTGAGATCTTCACATCTGCCTCCAGTCCTATAGTCTGATAGGATTATACCACTTTGCTGAATTTAGCTTATCTAGGGGTATTTCTTCTCTTTTTTAGTACAAAGAAGACAATAAGTGCTGGAATCCAGAATACTGCGTATACGCCTGCCCAGATTACTAGTTCTCCTAGGCTTCTGAAGTCCTCTACAATGGATCTTACAGCGTATTTGAAGATCAATGATGGTCTCCAAGGCTGATCAGGTGAGAATGGGAGCTCCAACTCATCTGTAGAAAGATAAATTGTTACAAGGGATGAATTTGCTGTGGCATCAAGGTATTCTAATCTTCCTGTTAAGCTGTCGATTTGATCTTGAATATAAAGGATCTGTTGAGTGACATTTAGGATTTCATTAACATCTACTGCTTTGTCTAGAATTTCCTCATATCTAGCCTTTGTGTTGTTTAGGGTAGCAAGTCTTTCCTCTACATCCATGTACTGATCAGTAATATCTCTGCCAGTAACACTTTCTGATACCACTTTAATAGCGTAACCACGGAGATACTCCAGTGTTGAGTCAAAAGCCTCTGCAGGTACCCTTATTGTAATATTTCCGTTTGAAAGGCCCTCAGGAGAGGTTTGTGCTGCACTCACCATATAACCCCCTTTATCCTTGGCATATTCCTTTATAGATCTGAGGGATTCTCTTACATCTTGTACAACTAAAGAGAGATTTGAATTGGTAGATACCTTTCTGTCTTCAATATCTAGTCTTGGGGCACCTCCTGCCGTAGGCATAGGAGCAAATTCTGCCATCATAGTATCTGTACCTACCATAGCGCGATTGCTCATTTTACCTGTGGAGAACATTTCGTTATAGACAGTTGGGGAGTCGTAGTCACCTAGAAAAAGAAACACTACTACTGCAATAAGTATGGCAGAAAGCTTATTCTCTTTTATCCAGGCAATTATCTTTTGCATGTTAGTTTAATTAAAAACCAAATCGTTCTTTAAGTCTAGCTCTTGAGTCAGTTGTGTAGTCATCATTAAGTGCTGTCCAGCCGTGTCTTTTCACATGCTTTAAGAACTCAGTGCTTTGTCGTTGGAACTGAAGAACGTAAGAACCAAACTTCATAAACCAAAGTAATGGTGCAGGATATACACCTTTGTAGAATTTATCTACGAAAACTCTCATAGCTCTTGTTGAGTTTAAGTGAATAAAGTTCTTCCAAGCAAGTGTTTTAACTGAAACGTCTTGGGAAGCTTTTCTTGTACCGAAAGAGGCACCCTTGTAATGTCCTGCTTCAAACTGAGGTAAGTACATTAAGTTATAGCCAGCTTCTTTAATTCTGTAACAAATATCGGCATCTTCACCGAACACAAAGTAGTTTTCGGCATCAAAACCACCAATTTCGTCATAAACCTTTTTAGGGATAAACATGAAGTGAGTGATACACATTTCGATTTCATGATCTTGTGTGTGATCTTGATCAATTATGAAGTAACCATTAAAGGTCTTGGAGTTAGGGAAGAGTTTTCCTAACATGAATAATCTTGCAAAGGAGCTCCAAGGAGTAGGAAATCTTCTATGAACATCCATATCAGGTGATCCATCTCTTAGCACTAACCTTGCAGTAGCAAGCCCTACTTCTGGGTTTTCTTCCATATAGTCTACGAGTCCAGGACAAGTATGCTCCCTTGGGAAGCCATCTTCTCCTAAGAAGAGTAAGTATTCCCCTGTAGCTTCAGCAGCACCTATTACACAGCCGTTTGATAGACCGTAGTTAGGGGTTGATTTGAGAATAACCCAAGGAAATTTTTTCTTTACCATGTCGGCACTGCCGTCATTGGATTCGTTATCAGTAACGATAACCTCAAGATTTTGACCTTTATCGATCAAATCTTTCAAATTTTCTAAATTCTTTTCTAAGACGTGGCCAGTATTTGTATTAGTGATAATAATGCTTACTTTTTTCATTTGCTCTTTCAGTAAAATATAAACTTAACAATTGCACCCAGTGTACGAATTACTTCGAGTAAATAGGTTGCAATAATCATAAATGCGCGTAATAGGATGTTGTACTGACCTGAATAGTTCTTCTTTAAGAAGACTCTCATTGCTTGAGTTGAGCTTTTTGCAAATTCTATCCTTGTTCCCAAGGACTCTTCTTTTTTGAGTCTGAACTTATGTTTTTTGCTTGGTATTCTAGTTTTCAAATGTCCTGATTCCCACTTTGGAAGGTACATAACCTTATGCCCTGCTTGTTTTATTTTGTAACAAAGGTCTAGATCAAGTCCGTGTGCGTAGTATGCTGGGTCAAAACCTTCTATATGGTCGAATACTTCTTTTCTTACCAACATAAATCCATAAACACAGGCATCAATCTCATGTTCTTTATCCAAATCTTCGTACCACATGAAATAAGAGTTAAAAAGTTTAGACTTTGGAAATAGGCTGTAGAGCCCTGTTAAACGAGTGAAGGAGTTCCATGGGGTTGGAAAGCTTCTGTGAGCATCATGGTCTAGTGCTCCTCTTTCAAGATATAGCTTAGGTGTGGAAAGTCCCACATCCCTGTTCTCTTCCATGTAAGCTACCATCTTAGGAATTGTAATATTTCTTGGGTATGCGTCAGGTGCTAGGAATAGAAGATAGTCTCCAGTAGCCTTAGCAGCTCCCATGTTGCTTGCGGCGGATAAGCCTTTATCTACAGTCTCTACAAGTATTACATTAGGATAGTCTTTAGCAACCATTTCGGCACTGCCATCATCGGAAGCTCTATCTACTACTATGACTTCCAAGTCTTCATGTTCATGACGCTTAATACGCTCTAAGTTTTTTAAACTGTTTTTAAGTAGGGCTCCTGTGTTTTTATTTGCAATGATAACGCTTACTTTATTCATAATCTTACTTTCGATCGAGACGTAACAATTTTACTAGTCTTGATATTATATAGCAATACCTACACATGTTTGAAGACCATGTTAGACTTCACTATGAAAAAATTACTATCTTTATTCAAAAAAGATAAAAGCAAACAAGAGAAGAGTGCTAAAAAAGCCTCGGATCATGAATGTTGTGGCGGAGACTGTTGCTCATCTGAGCAAGGCTGTGCTTGCGGCAATCATTAAATAGCGTGTTCGTCTAACCCAAATATTCTTATTAGGGTTAGCGACATCTCGTCTACATTTCCCGTTATTAGAAGAAACCCCATCAGGATAATGACTAATCCTGATATTAAATGTAAAGCTTTTCCAAAGGCTTTTGCCTTTACCAGCTTTGGTGCCAGTTGTTCAAAACCTAAAGCTATGACAAGAAACGGCACTCCTAACCCTATCCCATATACAAATAACAAAGCTACTCCTTGAAATAAGGTTTCTGCCTGGCTTGCCCAAAATAGTATTACTGCTAAAACGGGACCTATACATGGTGTCCAAGCAAAGCCAAATGTAAGGCCTACTAGAAAGGAGTTAACCTTTTGCCATTTTGTAGGGTTACTAGGAAGCTTAATTTTTAATTCTTTAAACAATGCTAAGGGTTTAATTAGCCCTGTCATAAACAGCCCAAGCACTACAAAGAAAAAACCTCCTATTGTTTGTATGACGCGTCTGTTTTGCGCGAATACTCTTCCGAAGGTATTGATTCCTGCACCCAGGAGTACAAATATAAAAATGAATCCTATTGTAAAGATTAGCCCATTAATAAATATACTTTTCTTGAGGTGCTTTTCAGATTTGGGATTGTTTTCACTAAGAGTTACTCCTGAGAGGTACGCTAAATAGGTTGGCACAAGGGGTAGTAAACAGGAGGCAAAAAAGGTCACAAGACCTCCAACAAAAGCTATGAGTAGATTAACCTTTGAGCCATCAAATATCATTACTTCATGAGGTTCTCAATTGCCTGCGTTAGCTGGGCTTGTGGGAGTGCTCCTGGGATTAACACAGCTTCTCCGGTATCTTCATTAAGAAGAATGTTTCCTGGAGTTCCAGTAATGCCTGCTTTGAAAGCAGATGCAATATCATCTTCAACCTTTCCTACTGATTCTTCGTTAACTACACAGCTCGTGATATCTACACCCAAGTTTGCTGCCACTGAAATAAGGGAAGCTTCATCTTGAGGTGCCCCATCAAAGACTTCACGGGTAAAGGTCCAGAACAAATCATTTGATCCATTTTCTCTTACACATTCTGCTGCTATAGCGGTTCCTTTAGCATTTGGATGAATGGATTCTATTGGAAAGTGTCTGTATGCCCACTTAACTTCCCCATCAAACTCTGCTACAACTCGTTCTGCTGTTGTATGGAATGTTTTACAGTAAAGGCACTCATAGTCAGAATATTCAATGAGAGATATTTTGGCATCTCTATTACCCATTACGTTGTCTCTATCTGTTATTGGTACAACATCATCAACATTGAAAGCTTGAGCTCCAGGCACATTGTCATCAAGTCCCAAAGCTGGGAGAATACCACTTCCGTCTCTCAACAAGGTCAATTCCTTATACATACTGCCTGCTTGGAAGGAAACAAAGATAAGGGCAAACATAATAATTATAAGTAATGCGTTTTTCTTTAAATAGTTCATAAATAGCTCCAACTAAAATACGTTTATCAATTGTATCTCAAGACTGAGATTTGGGAAGATCTAGTTTGCTGTTGCAGAAATGTCAAAGCGAAGTGTGACTGCATCATCAACTGTGAAGACTCCAGCTAAGGATGGTGGCTTTACTCCGAACTCACTCATATTGATTTCTGCAGTACCTGATACATTAAGTTCAGTTTCACTAACTAGTCCTGTAGCTGCAAATTCAACAGCCTTTTCAACACCATTAATAGAAACTACAGCAAGAACATTTGTTTTAAACGGTGTTCCAAAAAGTATTGGGTCCTGTACTGCTGTTTCATCAAACATTATGGTTGCAGTCTTTACATCAAACATGTTTTGTACGTCCTTATCTCTTTGAGGAGTGTCTGTTGCAAGATCTGAAAGATCAATCTCTACTGAAAGAGACATCGAATTTCCGTCTGGAGTAATCCATCCTTCTCCTGTTAGTGAAGAGGTGGTTCCAACAACTACTGCATCTTCTCTTTGTAGGAATCTCTTTTGTGCAACATATTCAACCTTAGAAGGTTCTGACAATGAATAGAAAACTGCGTCTTCTGGAGCCTTGCTCTCTTCCATTGCTTCTTCTGTCTGGGTCATAGCAGTTTCTTCCATTTTTTCAGTTGCTTCACGGGGTTTTGTTGTTAGAAAGTAAGTACCAATTCCTAAGGCGGCAATTATAAGTATAAGGGTTAGGTTTTTGTTCATACTAACAATATAGCATACAAAATCGGGTGTTTTAGAGATAAAAGGCTGTTATAAAGAGACCAATTGAAGACCCTGCTGAAAACAAGCAATAAAGGCAAAAATTCTTCAATTTGAAGGCCTGTATATAGGTTAAATATAAAGAGAAAAGGGCTGCGCCAAAGGTAGCAATCTTAAATAAAGAGGTTAATAATGCATAGTAATCAGGAAGGAATATTAGAGCTAACCCACCAAACAACATACCAATATAAAACAATACTCCAATTATGTCATTTTTAAAGCCAAGAAATGTAGCATAGTTGCTGTTTACTACTTCATTGCATTCAAATCCAATGGGACAAATCAAAGGATTGTCCTTTCTAGTGTGTTTTACGATGTAAAGAGTGTCTGCTAGTCCCACTAGTGCTAAAGATATAAAAACTATAACTGGGATTGTAAACATTAGTTAACGAGCGCCTTTATAGTATCCCAGAAGAAGGGATTATCGTTAACGTCCTTTTCCCACAGCCACCATTCAGCTCCCCAAATATAAATATCTTTGAATCCTGCTTGTTGAGCATAACTTAGTGTGCCGATGAAGATCTCTCTAGACATAGTCTTATCTTTTTCACTTTGCGATAGTTCAGTCGTGATTGCTGGTCCCCATGGTTCTCCCTGCAGCTCTGTCACAACAATTCTTTGATAAGGAACCTGTGTGATATCTGCCTTTATTTTGTATGTCCAGTGTGCCAAAGGATATTTAAAGTAGATAGAATTACCTCCAAGAGCTCCCCAGAAGTCATACCAAATCTGCCTATACATAGAAATTGCAAGATAGTCTCCCAAAGCAAAGGTTGGATACCAGTAACCCCCCTCACCACTATCTTGAATAATGATTGGTCTGTCATCTAGTGCTCTTACAACATCTACTTCTCTTTTAACCATGTTGTACTCTATATCAAAGGGACAGTGTCCAAAGGGAAAGAAGGGTTCATTTTCAACCTGCCATTTATCAATAGTTGTATATCCCTGTAGTTCCTTTACTGCAACTCCAATGTATTCTAAAAGTTCAGCATTGCGCACTTCTTCATCCTCAATTTCTCTCCACCAAGCAGGTGGGAAGCATTCCGGATATCTTGGAACCTTTTTCCCTATTGTTAGTATTACGGGGATATCTCTTTTTTCTGCTTCAGCAAGTTGCCATTCTATATCGGAAAAATCGTATTCATCTCTAACTACTTCAATATCTTCCCAGTACGCAACTAGCCTTAAATTATCAATTCCTAGATCATCTACTATCTGGATATAAGTGTCTTTCCAGTTAAGTCCGATATCCTCAGCATATTTGTTACTAAAGGTAATTCCATAGTTAATGTTTTCTTGAGGTTCTGGCCTGAGGTAGAAGAAAAGTACAAAGGGTGCTGCTAAAACTAATAGGAAAACAACTAAAACTACTCTGACTATTCGTAAGGCGAAAATCTTACGAAGCAGCGAGGCAGCCTTAGCAGATTCTTTTTTGTACCATTTCTTTTTCTTCTTAAATAGGGGCATGTTAGTGTTCTATTGCATTATTCTTGCACACATCAGAGTAGTAGTAAAAGGACATCCTAGGCTTTCGTGCCAAGTCGTTCTCTCTATCAACTCCCACTAGACCAAACTTAGGCCAGTAGCCATGGTGCCATTCAAAATTATCCAGTAACGACCAATGAAAGTACCCCTTGAGGTTAGCCCCTTGCTTAATTGCTTTGGAACAGGCGACCAAGTGGCCTCTAATAAATTGGCCGCGGAGCCTGTCGCTCTCGTCAGCCAGACCATTTTCTGTAATGTAGATAGGCATGTCGTATTTTTTAAGATAAACCAATATGTTTTCCAAACCCTTTGGGTTAATCCACCAGCCCAGATCACTTCGATATTGCTTCGGCGTATGAATCTTTAGGTTTTTTATTTGGAAGGTGAAGTAATAGTTAAGTCCTATGAAATCTGTATCTTTTCTGGAAGGTCTTATATAAAAATCTCTGCCTAAGAAGTTAATTATCTTTGCAGCTAATATGTCCCATGGATTTTTTATATGAGGGTGAGTTTCATACCACACAATGTTTTTTACCAAACCAACTTCGACATCTCGATGCTTCTTGATTAGACGATAAGCCTTCTTGTGAGCTCTTTGCATATTTATCTCTACAAGTAGACCTAATATTGGATTTTTTTTATTTGGAGGCCACTTGCCTGTAAGAAAAGACATACTCATATAAACCTGCGGTTCGTTTATGGTCATGTATTTATCAATAAGTGTTGTAAATTCTTGTTCACATCTTTCTGCATATTTTGCGAAGAGTTCAGGTGTGTCCATATTTGCCCACCCACCCATATCTGCAAGCCATTTAGGAGAAGTGAAGTGATGAAGTGTTACAAAGGTTTGCAACCCCCTTTCCTTTGCAGCCTTCAATATCTTTTTATAATGATCAAGGGCATGTTCATCAAACTTACCTCTTTCAGGTTCAATCCTTGCCCATTCAATGGATATTCTTACTGCGTTATTGTTGAGTTTTTGGCAGAGGTCAAAGTCTTCTTCAAACCTATTATAGGAATCACAGGCAATACCTGACGCTTCTGCAGGGCCCTTTTTTCCCGCTGAGTTTAGTTCCCAATGCCACCAATCACTATTTTTGTTGTTGCCTTCAACCTGATGAGCAGCTGTGGCAGTCCCCCAGACAAAGTCTTCGGGGAAATCATGTTTGTGCACCATGTCTAAATTATGCCACAGGAGTTGACACTTTAGTGCTAGAAGTTCAATATTTCAGTATGAAGAAATTTTTAATGGGCTTTGTATATGCATTTAATGGAATAAAGGCTAGTTTTGATCAAGTAAATATGCGCGTACATGCAGCAATATCGGTCTTGGTTCTTCTTGCTGGATGGTTTCTAAATATATCTACAATAGAGTGGTTTGTGGTGATATTTCTAATCGGTGTGGTCTGGGCAGCAGAACTTTTTAATAGTGCTATAGAAAATGAGGCAGATATTATGAGAGATACTTTGGGTGCTCCCTATGCCTTGATGGGAAGAGCGAAGGACTTAGCTGCGGGTGCTGTTCTTGTGATATCACTTGCTGCAGCAATAATTGGACTCGCAATATTTGTTCCTAAGCTTCTGCTTTTAATTGAATCTCTTCTTCAAGCTGGCCAAGTTCCGCTTGAGTATCGTCGATAAGTTTTTGTTCAAACAGTACCCTAGCCTTTTTAACATTCTCATCTTTTCCAGCCCAAACTTCCGTTGGAGGACCTTCAATTGCTCTTAAGAATGAGAAAGTGATTTCCCAAGGTAAAGGTTCAAGCTTTGCTATTTCGTTTAAGTGATGTGTTGCATCCTCAGCACTTTGTCCACCAGATAAAAAGACAACTCCTGGAATGTCATTCGGTACTGCTTCTTTGAGGCACTTTACTGTAGCCTTTGCTACTTCTTCGTCTAACTTTTCCTCAGATGAATCTTTTCCTGGAAGTACCATGCTGGTTTTAAGAATAACGCCTTTCAAATCGACCTTATATTTTTCTAAAGCCTTAAAGACAGTCTTGAGTGTTTTTGCAGTTACCTCATAAGCCGCATCCATACTATGGTTTCCATCAAGTAAAACCTCAGGCTCAATTATTGGAACTATTCCCTCTGCCTGGCATGTTGAGGCATAAAGGGCTAGTCCTTGAGCATTTACATCAAGAACTTCTTGGCTTGGAAGATCCGTGCCTATCTTTATTACGGAGCGCCATTTTGCAAACCTTGCACCCATGTCGTAATACTCCTTTAGTCTTTTCCCAAGATTATCAAGTCCTGTAGTGTACTTTTCTCCAGGAAAGCCAGGTAGATCGACTGTCCCACGATCTACCTTTATGCCTATTAAAATACCTTCTTCTTTCAAAATCTCTCTGAATGGTTTGCCTTCTGAATCACGTTGTCTAATAGTTTCATCAAATAGAATTATTCCGTTTAAATATTTTCCAATTCCTTTTGTACCAATGAAAAGTTCTCTATACCTTCTTCTGTTTTCCTCAATTGGTTCTATATCATTTTTGGAAAGTGTTTTATTTGCGGAGTTGGTGCTTTCATCGGAAGCTAAAATTCCCTTGCCGGAAGTCATCATTTGTTTTGCAATATTGTTTAGTTCTTTATTAAACATAGGCAGTCATACAATTCTAGTCTAAAAGTTTCTTTTAAAAAAGGGTTAGAAATGTAATAATCGTTAGCATGGAACCCTATAACCACGAGAAAATTGAAAACAATTGGAAGAGCAATTGGTATAAAGACAATATCTATGAGGCCGTAGACTACAGTGACAAGCCAAAGAAGTATATTTTGGCTGAATTACCTTATCCTTCAGGTAAGTCCTTACACTTGGGACATATGATGCGTTATACAGTGCCCGAGATTTACTCAAGGTTTCTTAGAATGCGTGGTTACAACGTTTTATTCCCTATGGGATGGGATTCTTTTGGACTTCCAGCAGAGCAGTATGCAAAAGCGGCAGGAATTACTCCTAAAGAAGCAATAGAGCAAGCTGCAATTGATTTTAAGTCAGCAATGCAAGATATGGGATATGGAATTGATTGGAATAGAGAAATTAACACAGCAAGTCCCGAATATTACAGATGGACCCAATGGACTTTTAAAAAGATGTGGGAAAAAGGTTTAGCTATTCAGCAGGAAATGCCTGTTTGGTGGTGTGAAGAATTAGGAGTTTTGGCAGACGAAGAAGTTTTGCCTGATCCTAACGGAGATGGAAAGATTTCAGAGAGGGGTAGTCACTCTGTAGAGAGAAAGATGTTTAAGCAGTGGGTATTAGATATTCCTTCTATGGCAGATAGACTAATCTCTGATTTGGACAAGGTTGATTATGAGGAATCAGTTAAGATCGCGCAAAAGAACTGGATTGGTAAGAAGGAAGGCGCTAATGTGCAATTCATGGTTGGTGATTTGGAATTAACTACATTTACCACCAGAGCCGACACTATTTATGGAATTACCTTTTTGGCAATTTCCCCTGAGCATGCCTCTGTAGAGAAATTACTTAAACTTTGTGAGAACAAAGACGAAGTTCAGAAGTATATCGAAAAGTCAGGTTCCCTATCTGACCTTGAGAGACAAACCAAAGACAAGACTGGTGTGAAGCTTGAGGGTGTTTTTGCAAAGCATCCATTTAAAGAGGTAGAAACAGAAATTCCAGTATTCTTAGCCGATTACATCATGGTTGATTACGGAACCGGTGTTGTTCAGGGTGTTCCTGCTCATGATGAAAGAGATTTTGAATTTGCAGAGAAATATAAACTAGATGTAATAAAGGTAATTGAGCCGCCTAAGGACTTTGAAGGTGATTTATACGTAGGCCACGGAAAGATTTTTAACTCTGGGGAATATGACGGTATGGACTCAGAAGAGTTTTTGAAAACAGCAACAGAAAGGTTGAAAAAAGAAGATAAAGGTGGTTATGCAAAGACTTACAAGTTACGACCTCAGGTATTCTCTCGACAGAGATATTGGGGAGAGCCTATTCCTCTTATATATAAAGAGGATGGAACCTTGGAAGCAGTAGATGATAAGGATTTACCACTAGAACTTCCTCACATGGAAGATTTCCTACCAGGAGAAGATGGGGTCTCCCCTCTTGCAAAGAATGAAGCGTGGAATACTACTACTGACTTAGAAGGAAAGCCAGCAAAGAGAGAAACAGACACAATGCCTACCTGGGCAGGTTCTAATTGGTATTACTTAAGATATATAGATCCAAAGAACACAGAAAAACCTGTAGATCCCAAGCTTGCTAAATACTGGTTTCCAGTTGATATGTATTTTGGAGACGCAGGACATACCACAGCACACCTACTTTATTCCAGATTTTGGTTTAAGTTTTTACACGATATAGGTGTTGTCCCTATGGATGAGCCATATATGTACAGAATGTCTGGTGGGATGTTATTAGGACCAGATGGCCAAAAAATGTCAAAGTCAAAGGGTAATGTAATAAATCCTCAAGAAGTATTAGAAAACTATGGTGCTGATGCAGTTAGAACCTATTTAGCTTTCATTGGCCCTTACGAAGACACATACCCATGGAATCCAAATGGGCTTGTAGCATGTGCACGCTTGGTGAAAAATGTTTATGAAATAGGAGAAAAGGTATCTGAAGGTAAGTCTGATAAGGAAACTGAGATTAAACTTCACAAGCTAATTAAGAACACTACAGGCATGATGGATAAGCTAAGAATGAATACATCGGTAAGCGAAATAATGATATTTGTTAACCATCTAAAGAAGCAAGAAGTTATTTCTACAACCATTTGGAAAGATTTTGTTAAGGTTATCTCTCCCTTTATGCCGTTTGTAGCAGAGGAAATGTGGCAGAAGATCAATGGTTACACAAAGTGGGATAAGAAAAACAGTATTCACCTACAAGTATGGCCTGAATTTGATGAAGCTTTAGCTAAAGATGAAGAGATTGTAATACCTGTGCAAGTTAATGGCAGAGTTAGAGTTAAGATCACAATGGATGCAGATAGTAGCGAAGAGGAGGTCACAAAGGCAGCCTTGGCTAATGAGGCTGTGGCTGAATATGTTACTGGGGATCCTAAGAAGGTAATCTTTGTTAAGAACAAGATTATAAACTTTGTTGTCTAACTAAAACTAACCTCTCGTACAAGATTTTCCATTATTAATTTAAAGTTGTTCTTTAGAAACTCAAACTTACTTTGTTCCTCACAAAATATAGCCAGGCTTTCCGTATCACCATCAGTAAATGTAAGGCTAGAGGAAGTAGTTGGGTGCATGATTGCATCATCTTCCAATACATGATCAATACCTAAGGCATGCCCTAGTTCATGGGCAACAGTGTGTACAAAGCGTGGTGCTGAGTCAAAGAAATAGATCTCAATTTTGCTCTCTTGCGGCATGTATACCCCTTCTTCGGGCATTACGTCCAATAGCTCATTAAAAGCACCAATACTTTTGTTAAGGAAATCAATTTTGGAGTTTACGTCTCTGGTGGCTTTATTTAAAGTAGAAGCGATGTTGTTTATGGTTTCAATTTGGTTATTTAACTCTGTTTGCTTTTTTACCAATTCCTCATAAATTGCTGGCGGTGCACCACCTTTTTCGTTCCAATACTCAATTTGCTTATTGAGCTCTTCCAAAGCACTACTAACCATTTCATAGCTTTCCTCATAGTTTTCTATTCCTTCCCCAAGCTCAACCTTCTCAATTTCTACACCCTCTTCTTGGCTATTAATACGATTTATCTGTCTTTGCCTCTCATCAAATGTTAGATCAATGGTTAAAAGGCTGTCCTCATCGTATTTAAATAGAATACTTCCATACTCATCATTCCACATCTTTCCAGCTCTTCTTATCTCGTCTGTAACATATTCCTTTGAGACTCCAAACTTAGGGTCAACTTCTCCTACCCTGTATGTGATGGGAACCTCGCAAAAAGAAAAATAAGCAATTGATTCATAGGCTGAAACTAAGTCATTTTGGAAATAGTAGGCTCCTGCAGCTATAGCAAGTATTGAAAGCAGAGTGAAAATTTTGTGCATATTACAGTTTGAATGCTTTTGCCAACAAGCGTGAAACTAAGTCTTCCTTCTTAGTAATAGCCAATCTCTTCGGATATATGATATCGATTGCTAGTGCGGTAACACTGGCGACAGCTAAGGTAAGAAGCTTTAGTCTAGGGAACATTAAGAAGACGAATAGAAGAACTGTAGTAAATGTAATGAAACTTACTATTTCATCTCTTGATTGGTTGAAACTCTCTCTAAGGGCTTCTCTTAGAGCATCTATGGTTCTAAATCTACCTGTGCTCATAAGATTGTCGAAATAATGCTTTCCTGCAACAGAGATGGCCAAAACATTTCTTACAATCTCACTTACTACTCCAACCATGACCAATGTAAGTGTAATTCTTGTGCTATCTAGAGAATATCCTCGGGTCATAAGATCATAACCACCAAATTGTGAGTGCAGAGGAACTCTTAAGTTTTCAGGTAAAAACCAAAGAGTAGTGCTATCCATGGTAAGGAAGAATACAAAGATCAACACTTCCAAGGCATCAACAAAGTCACGCTTAAGTTTTGCAAAAAATCTTGTGGACCATTTGTTAGGATCCTTGGGCTTTTTTGCTCCCATAATATTTAAAACAGAAACAGTAATCACAAGTCCTGCAGTCAAAAACACTGTCATAAAAGTTACATCGTTTGTGGTCCCATACCACTTATAGAACATAAGTAAGAAGTAGTAGATGAAGAAGTTTAATGCGTAAGCAAATATTGGGGATAGTACAAGCAAAAGCTCTTTTAATTGATAGATAAAGTAATCTATGAAGTCCTTTATGAAACCTACAAAGTCTATTACTGACAGCGATCCGTCTACATAAAGGTCCAAAAGTTTATTAGCTTCACTTTTTAAGCCAAGTGCTACCAAAATTCCAATACCTAGAAAGGCCACAACAATAGCTAAAAGTAAGAACCATAAAATGTTAATCACAACAAAGAAGCTATCGGGAGAAATAACACTCAACGCGAGTATTAATGCAAAAAAGCCTATTATATAGGCAAGAATTTTGTATCCTCTTTTGTCTAACTTTGTAAGTTTAAACATACTTTGTTAAGTATATCCCAGTTTTGCTTTGTTCGCGTGGCTCATGCGTTTGATTGCATGCTCACGCTTCATGGCAGCACTTCTAGTGTCTACTTCTTCAACATATGCGAGTTTAACAGGTCTTCGTCCTCTTGTGTATTTAGCCCCCTTATATGAATTGTTATGTTCAGAGACTCTTTTATCTACATCATTTGTATATCCGCAATAGTAGCTGCCATCAGAACACTTAACCAAGTAAACGAAATAACTCATTTGGTCTCAATTCTGAATGTTTTTTTCTTAGATTTGAAGCCTGAAGTAAGTTGAACTGCGGATTTGCTCACTTTGAAGTGCTTTGAAAGCGCTTTTGTAACAGCAATGTTTGCTTTTCCTTCAAGATGAGGTTCTCGCACGTATACATGTAGATCATTTAGCATATCTGATTCTATTCTGGGCTTTCTTGAATTGGGATGGACGATTACACTTAGTTCCATTTTATGGAGTCAGTAAAATATTTCATTAAAACTGAGATGAGTTTGTAGAAGGCAATAAACAATACAGTGATTATGTAGAAGATACCTATCTGCCAGTAGAAACCAATCTTAGCAACGGTTAACACTGTTAGTAAGAATATAAACCCAGAAGCTGCAACCAAGCCACTTCCCTTTGCTATATCTACCTTAGTAATAACTGAGAATACTTTTAAAACCACAGTTATGAGTAACCACCATCTTGAGAAGAGTGTCTTAACATCGTTTAGATCTAAGCTAAAGTCAGAACCGGCTATACCGAGAGTGCCTGCAACTAGCTTAAAAAAGGAAGCCTCTACGGGCGTGTTCTGGAAAACTACCACTATAGTAAAGAAAACATAAGCAAAAACAAATGTGAGGGGGACAAATCTTAAGAAATCTAGAGCAAGTACAATTGACCTTAAAACAAGCTTTGCAAAAAGACTATCTTTTTCTTTCTGTGTAATCATAGTTTTCTTAGTTTTATGAAATTACATGCCCAAATAGATGAGAATACTGCAAAAACAATCAAAACTGACAGTATGGTTAAAGAGTAAGACTCCATAAGAGAAAGGGTCAGCCCGAAAATTGCAGATGTTGACCAGATGATCTTAAGCACTAGAAGGTTCTTATAACTTTCAAGTCCTGCATTGTGGGCAACAAAAGATGTACCACCAATGCCTAGAAGTGCAGCTCCTACAAGCCTTAGAGCAACAAAGGACATATCTTCTAGTGAAAATGTGGAGACTACCCAAGGCGTGAAAAATATTAGAGGTACCGCAGCGATTAAATCAACCGCAAAGTGAATCAAAAACCAATTTTTTAGAGATTTAGGTACCATGTAACAAGTCTAGCATGTGACAAATATTATTCTGTATCTGTGGTACAATCACCCCTGTTGTTGTTTAAAATTGATTCGAGACCCTTTTCTCCAGTCCGTTTCGGACACTAACTCAAAAGAAACTAAATATGTACAAACAAAATGGTTCAAAAAGCCGTCGTAGTAATAGGACGTCTAAAAATAAGCATGTCAGACACTCTAGCAATAGAGGTAGTACCGACCGTTCAGGTGGGCGCTACAAATCAAAAAGAAGAGGAAGTGGTAACTGGGGGAATAAGAACAGAAGGTTAGTTAGATCTAAAATAGCGCATTCTACTTATATATCAGAAGCTATAGAACAAACACCCGAAGGTACTTATATCCCTGAACACAACTTCTCTGAATTTGGTTTAAGCCCTGTACTTGCTACTAATATTTCAGATGTTAACTACATCAATCCTACTAAGATTCAAGATCAAGCAATTCCTCAAATCCTTAACGGTAAGGACCTTTTAGGTATCGCAAGCACTGGTTCTGGTAAAACAGGAGCATTCTTGATTCCTATGATTGATATGGCCTTAAGAGATAAAAACAACAGGATTTTGATTGTTACTCCAACAAGAGAACTAGCAAGTCAGATCCAAACAGAATTTAGAAAATTTGCAAAGAGCACCAATCTAAAGATGACTCTTGTAATTGGTGGTGAAAATATCAGAACTCAGATTCACCTTTTAAAGAATAAACCGCAGTTTGTTGTTGCAACACCTGGAAGGCTTATGGATTTGGAAAGAAGAAATAAGATCAACCTAAAGAGCTTCAACACTATTGTGCTTGATGAAGTGGATCAAATGTTAGATATGGGATTTGTAGCTGATATTAAGCTTGTTATCTCAAAACTTGCTGAACAAAGACAATCTTTGTTCTTCTCAGCAACTATGTCACAAAAAGAAGAAACCTTAGCTAATACATTGCTTAAAGATCCAATTAAGCTTGAGGTGCACAAACAATCACCTTTAAAGAGCATTCATCAGGATATCGTAAAGATTAAATCAAAGGGTGAAAAGCTACAGGTGCTCTATGAGCTTTTAGGAAAAACAGAGTTTCACAAGGTATTGATTTTCTCTGGTACTAAGATGTATGCAGATAAGATATCTACTTCACTTAGACAGCAAGGCTTTAAAGCAGATTCTCTACATGGTGGAAAGTCACAAAACAAGAGATCAAAGGTTCTAAATAGCTTTAGACAGGACAGAATTGATGTTTTGGTAGCAACAGATGTTGCTGCACGTGGTATTGATATACCTGATATTTCTCATGTTATTAACTATGACGAGCCTGCAAGTGTTAACGACTACATCCATAGAATTGGTAGAACCGGAAGAATCGGTAAAAAAGGTACAGCTCTTACCTTCGTATTAGGTAAGTGGGATTAACTCCCCTACCTACTAAAATAGAGTTATACTTATCTAGTGAATACCCTATGTCCCAGTTGTAAAAAAGAAATAGAGACTACTGATAACTTTTGCCCTCACTGTGGTCATACAATCCATCAACAAGACCTCGTACTAACAACCAATCAAAAGATCAAAATTTATGCTTTTAGCATCTTTCTAACTCCTCTAGGAGTAATTCCCTTTTTCAGACACTTTAGAAGTGCTAAACCAGAGAATAGAAAGACGGCCTATATCGCATTAGTTGTTACAGTAATACCCTTTATCTTTATGACAGTAGTTATAAGTAAATATTTAAACTCCTTATCATCAATAATTGATGTGTATGAAACAAATCTAGATGTTTATACTGAGCTGGGGCTTTAAAATATGCTAATCTTTGTGAATGTTGCGCACTAAACCAACACGAATTTACCTATACATACTTCTCCTTGTTACTGTCACATTACGCCTAATAAATCTCTCTTACTCAGACTATATTCAGGATGAAGTAACGACCTTTTTCTATTGGGGTGGAATGAAGAACGTAACAATGACGCCCTACAATTTTCTTCTAAATGAACAAAAAGGACCACTACAGGTGCTAGTTGGTTATATCCCACGGGCTATTGTGGGCAACTACGATAACGCACTTGCACAGCGACTTCCCTTTGCATTGTTTGGTATTGCATCTGTTTTGATGTTCTACTATATGGTTGAAAAGCTTACCAAAAATAGTCTAGTTGCCTTTCTAGCAGCTTTTTTGTTTAGCACGAATGGTTTGATTCTCGGGTACTCTCGTATAGCTCAATATCAAAATCTTCTATTCTTTTTTAGCTTTTCTTCCCTCTATTACTTCGCAGACCTAATAAACGCCAAGTTAAAGGGCGCGAACCTGATGAGAAGCACCATTATTGGATCTGTTCTATTTAGTATCGGGTTTTACGCGCACTGGTATGCAGTTTTTATACTAATACCCATTGGTTATTTGATAGCAGTGTTTCTACTTAATAAAAAGCGACCAATAAAGATAAAGATTACGGTTATCTTGGCAAACTTGCTCATCGTTCTGGCCCTGATACTTCCGTATTACGTCCCCTACATTAAAAACCTTCTTGGTAGTGAAAGAAATACTGATTACGCCGAAAGACTTCTAGGAAAGGGCAAACCCTTTTCGGAAAGGCGAGATCTAAAGCAATTCTTTCTTTATAACCCCTTCCTAACTTATTATCTCTATTTAGCTCTAGGATTTATAGGAATTGTTGTCTCACGAAAGAAAGTAATCTTTACAGTCTGGTTTCTAGTTGTACTGGCCTTCTTTAGATACTTTGTTTTGTATACAGGGCTTCATTTTTACAATATTTTCATCCCATTAATAATTCTTGTAGCATATGGAATGAGCTTCTTCCTTAAGTCAAAGCTCCGCCTCGTTAGATATGCTTCTACAGTTCTTGTAGCACTTGTACTAGCCTTTTTATATGTCCAAAGCTATCTTGTGTTTGTAGACCACAGAACAGAGTACCCAATGCAGCAAGAACAGATCCTATACTGGAAGACCAGAAGTTACTCTCATGAAGATAGAATGAGACATAAGACGGGATTTCCACATAAACGTTACTGGGAAGAAATAAATGCTTGGGTTAACGAGCAAAACCTAACCCATGAGGTCCCATACGACTATCATACGAACGAGGACAAGGGTATAGCTCGAATCTATATGGACTCTAGCCAAAGTAGAGAGGATCATCTCTATATAATAGGTATTAAGAATCCATATTCCATGGCCTATGACTTCAAGTTTTCTCAGTTCAAGCCAAAAAGCACCGTACACACTATAGAGAATGAGTATGGTGTAAATGTTGTAAGAATTTACCGACTTGATGAGCGTAATGAAAAGTAAAGGTGCGTTTAAAGAGTGTTAAACTAAATTGTGTTTAAGAGGATACGAAAACAGAAAAGATGGCACGAAATACTAGGACTCTTATTACTTTTGTTCTTACTTTATAAGGTCGACTCCAGTAATTTCAAGAAAGCCTCCTTTTACTTTAAGGTCCAAGATATTTACTTTGAATATGAAGCTGCAGAGCAGATCCAAAAAGGTATTAACCCTTATGTTGCTGTGTTGGATAGCAATATGGTTGAAAACAACAACTACGCCACAATGCTCCCTCTTTATTATCAGTTTCTAGGTGTTTTGTACAAAATGGCTGACCATGAGTTTAGACATTTCGTGGAGCTATATAGAAACATCCTTTTTATCTTTCACTTCTTAGGCGGGTTTACAATCTATATGTTCTTTAGGAAGCTTGACAAGAAAATGGTTGGCTATACAGCGGCCGCCATTTATATGTTTAATCTGTGGAGCCTTGAAAGTTTCATTTTTCTAAAACAAGACATGATAGCAATAGCGTTCCTGCTAGGCTCATTCTATTTCTTTAGAGGTAAAAAGAGCTGGTTATCGTATCTTTTACTTGGAATATCGCTTGGTATTAAACATATAGGGATCTTCGCATTGCCTTTATATCTGACTCCCCTACTGTTTAAGGAAAAAAAGCTAAAGCCCTTCCTAATGGATATATTCTTTTTACTGATTCCTATTGTGTTACCAGCGGTACCCTTCCTGATAGATAATTTTAAAGGTGTAGCGTACTCAATGCTTTTTAGTGCTACACGTACTGCCAAGTATAGTAAGTTGATATTTGGATATCATAATTTGTTGGTGAATTATTCGGACAGTGGCTTAAACGGGAAAATGCCAGACTTCTTACTTCCTAGACTTCCGTTGCTTGTTGCGACGCTTATGAATGTGTCCCTTCTGTTTACTAAAAGAATTACCAGAGCAATGTACCTACTAACCTCTATCTTGGTTTTCACTATTTTTAATCCTGTTATTTTCCCCCAGTACTTTACTTGGATTCCTCCATTTATATTTGCTGCTCATTGGGAAGATCTAAATAAGAAACGTCTAAGTTAGAGGGTTTTATCTTTTCTAAGAGATAGTACAGGGATTCCACCAAGCATTATAAGAATTCCACCTAGAATAACTACACTTCTGAAGCCATAAGCATCTCCGATAAGACCTGCTAAAGCATAGATAAGTCCAATAGCGACACTGTATGCAGCATCGTAGGTTCCAATTGTTCTTCCCTTTGTTTTCGTTTCAATATGAGAATAGAACATTATCTTCCAGGCATTGATATCAAAGGATCTAAGAATGCCTAATATACCCATGGCTAAGTACAAATGCCAGATCTGTGAAGAATAACTCAAGAAAATATAAGTGATACCCGCGAGGATGCTTACTATGAATAGTGCCCATACCTCATCAATATACCCTTTGTGTTTATCCAGGAGTTTTCCTATTGGTACAGTAGTTACTGCCGACATTAATCTATACATCATCCAGGAAATACCCACCGTACTTGCTGTACCACCATCTATATATTGAATCACAAACAAAGCCATGATTACTGATACAAAAGCATCTCCTCCCCAAAAAAGAATGTCATTTAGGGTTAGAACTTCGGATATGTGTGAGTACTTTGAGTATTTGAAAGGGTGTATAGGTCTTACGTGCATGTAGTTTCTTAAATTGTTTTTCCAGCTAGTGCCTTTGCCATAGGAAGGAGGTCGACTTCGTGACCAGCTGAAAGATCATTAATCATGTCAGTAAAAAACTTAGCATTCTTCTCATCAACTCCTGGGTTTGAAAAGACTCCAGTTAATATCTCCTGCACAGCATCCATACCGGGAAACTCGGGATCATCTATCATTTCCTGAATTGGATTTGCACTTTCAAAATCTTTGTCAAACGCAATACCTGCGGCCTTGTCCACTATGTTGATATGAAGATGCATTGATTCATCCTTTTTTGAAACTCCAAACTCTACAGCCTGGTCATACTTTCCTGGATACCACAAATTTACGCCTATACTGTTCACTGCGGTGCCATCAGTCCAAATTCGAGTTCCTGCAACTCCTTTTGTACCGAAAGCCTCTATATTTCCATTTCCTACCTTATCCCCGAATTCGATACGGGGAGTATTAACTTTTATAAAGGGTCTTTCTTGGTTTTCTGCTACGGGTACTTTTAAAAAGACTACACTGGCATGACGCTTTTTTGCCTCATCATAAGAGGGTGCCCATCGCTTGGGATCTCCTATAGGTGGGAAGCCTAAGCCTTGAGCGTAGGTTGAGGAAAGTTCAATAGCTGTTTTGAATCTTTCCACCCTTTTAACTAACTCTTCATTCTTAACGCCTTCAGTTGTCATATCAACTGTTTCTGCATAAGCTTTGGCCGCCTCTACGTTTTTCTCATCTTGCTCCATCTTGGAGCGTTCATCTGTAAAAGCATCAGCAGGATACTCATTGTTATGGGCGTCGTTACCAAATCCACCTTGTGCGAGGGCTACTACCATTAGCTAATTCTAGATTATTAAGAAAGGGAGCACAATCCTTTTAGACAAATGGTGAAATTTGAAATACTAAAAAGATTCTAATCGACCTTCTGTAAGGTTTAGGATGTTTGTAATTCCAACTCTTTCCACAAAGAACCTGTCGTGAGATACAAGAAGTACAGTACCTTCAAAATCTCTAAGAGAGTTTTCAATTACCTCTTTAGTTTCAATGTCTAAATGGTTTGTAGGTTCATCAAGAATTAGGAAGTCATAATCCTTGAATGCAAATATTGCAAAGGCGAATCTTGCTCTTTGCCCTGGGCTTAGATCCTTCACCCTTTTCTTAACATCATCTTTTTCAAACAAGAATTTTTTCAACATCCCGTGCGCATCTCCGAAGAAACAGCCTGTCTCGTCTATAAAGCTATCTAGTAAACTCATGTCTGAATTTAGTTTTGTTTGCTTTTGAGCAAAGTACCCCACCTTTATATTGGTCCCTAGCTGTATTTCTCCTTCTGTTAGGGTTTCCTCGCCGTTTATTATCTTTACTATAGTTGTTTTACCTGTTCCATTAGGTCCAAATAGCCATACTTTCTGTTTTGCTCTTATATCAAACTCTAGATCTTCGAAAACAAGCTTCTTACCATAACTTTTTGAAGCGTCCCCAAATCTAATCATTCTCTTGTCTGAGGTTACATCCGTATTAAAGGTTACATTTTTCATCTTCTTCTCTACATACTCTGTTTTCTTGTTCTGTTCCACTTCTCTGTCTATTCTTTTTTTAGCAGCTTTGACAGCACGCCCTCTTTGTTTACCTCCCTTTATCTTTCTTACATTGGTTAACAGAGTCTCAAGCTTTTGTTTCTGCTTCAGAAACTTTATGTATTCGTCATCCCATTTTTCAATCAACCTAAGCTTTTCTTCTTTATAGGTATCATAGTTACCAACAAATCTTAGTATTTTTCTATTTTCTATTTCCCAGATTTCATCTACAGTTTTGTTCAAAAATTCACGATCATGAGAAATCATTATTGTGGCAACATCCAAATGCTTAATATATCTTTCAAACCATAGTATTCCCTCAATATCTAAGTGATTTGTAGGTTCGTCTATCAATACTACTGTTGGGTCCTGAAGCATCAGCTCGATTATCTTAATCTTCATTTTCTGGCCTTCACTTAGAGTGTTTATTTCTTGATAAGGGTCAAAGCCTGCAAATTCCATTTTTGAAACCAAAATATCTATCTTGTAGCTCTCATAAGGGTCATCCAGCTTCTTTTCTAAGTATTCACCGACTAATTCATCGGGAAACGTAAATTCTTGAGGTATGTAGCCAATTTTTTCACCCAAGTTTTGAATATTCCCCGAATCAGGGACTAATTCTTCGATAATGAGCCTAAAAAGGGTAGATTTGCCGCACCCGTTCTTTCCCACTAAACCTATCTTGATATTACCTCCAATTTTGAAGTCTATGTTTTCGAGTATGGGATCGCCTGTGAACGATTTTGTTAGATTTTTTCCTGCTATCACAACTTTGGAATTTTAACACTTAGGGTTATGGGGTCAACTGTAGTATTTCTTCTTGCTATCACTTTCCATCTTCTTTACGCTTTGCGCTCGGCTCTTCTTCTCATAGTCTCATTTAGAATCTTTTTTCTCATTCTTAAGCTAACAGGTGTTATTTCAAGATATTCGTCATCTTCAATGAAGCCAAGCATTTGTTCTAAGCTTAGTGTGGTTGCAGGCGGTATCCAAATTACATCTTCTCCTACTGATCTGTTGTTCGTAAGTTGTTTCTCTCTACAAATGTTTATAGCAACATCACCTTCTTTTCTAGTTATACCTACTATCATCCCTTCATATACCTGTGTTTGAGGCTCAACAAAGACTAGTCCTTTGTCATGTGCCGGTACGAGGCCATAAGTTACAGCTTTCCCAGCTTTGTGAGCGACTATTACACCTTTTCTAACTTTCATTAGAGGCTTTCCAAGTTCTCTGTAGGTTGAAAATGTTGAACTTGTAACAGCTGTGCCTTTGGTTAGGGTCATAAGCATCCCTTTTAGGCCCAAAATGCCTCTAGAAGTGATTTCAAAGGTCAATCTTGTGTAAGAATCATGAATCTGCTCCTGATTTATTAGTATTCCCTTTCTTTGACCAACCTCACCTTTAACTGCACCTATGTATTCAGAATCTACATCTACTGTAAGCTCCTCAATTGGCTCCATGACAGCTCCATCAACAACCTTTGTAATAACTGTTGGCTTACTTATTTCAATTTCAAAGCCTTCACGTCTTAGAGATTCCAAAAATACCGAGATATGAAGTTCTCCACGTCCTGAGATAACAAACTTCCCGTTTTCACCAGTTTCAAATTTCATCGCAACATTTATCTGCAATTCTCTCTTTATACGTTCCAAAATCTTTGTGCTTGTTAAGACATCTCCCTCGGTTCCTCTAAACGGAGAGGTGTTTGGCCCAATAGTTATACTTAAGGTTGGCTCTTCTATCTTTATTGTAGGCAATGCTTCTGGTGTACTTGGCTCTGTTAGTGTGTCACCAATACTGACTTCTTCAATACCAGTTAATGAGACTATCTCCCCAGCTACAGCAGTTTTTGACTCAATGGTTTCAAGTCCTTGATTTAAATAGGTGGCATCAATAGTTGTATCTATTGTTGTTCCATCAGGCTTAATAAGCGTAACGTTATCACCCTTTTTAATTTCACCTCTTTTTACTCTTCCAATGGCATACTTTCCTTTGTGAGCGTTCCAATCAAGTGCTGCTACAAGCATTTGAAATGGTCCTGTTTCTACCTCAGGTTCAGGTATTTCCCTTATTATTGCTTCAAATAGTGAAGAAAAGTCTGTTTTTTCATTCATGTCTGTAGGATATTCATTCCAAGATTTACCTTCTCCAGCCCAAGAATAAAGAATTGGAAAGTCCAATTGATCTTCATGTGAGACAAGCTCTAAGAATAGGTCTGAAATATTTGAGATAGTTTGCTTGATATCGGCGTTTTTCTTATCAATCTTGTTAATAACAACAATTATCTTTAAATTAAGTTCCAATGCTTTCTTTAAGACGAATTTTGTTTGAGGCATAGGTCCTTCTTGCGCATCAATTACAAGGAGAGCACCATCAGCCATATTAAGGGTTCTTTCTACTTCTCCACCAAAATCAGCGTGTCCGGGAGTATCAATTATGTTTATCTTGGTACCTTTGTAATTTACGGCAATATTTTTGGCTAATATGGTAATACCACGCTCTTTTTCTTGATCATTGCTATCCATAATTAGATCTTCCGTCATGATAGGGGCATTTTCTCTAAATGTGTTGGATTGCTTTAATAAACCATCTACTATTGTGGTTTTTCCGTGGTCAACGTGAGCGATTATTGCGATGTTTCTTAGGTTCAAAGTCACTGAGTGATTTTACGCGGTATTTGGAGAAAAACCAGAGATATCTTTACGGAGGTTTCTATTTAACTTTATTCTGTGGATATATACGAATCTTGTCGAAATTTGGCAAATCAATTAGGTCTATCTTCTCTTCTTTAAAGTCTACTCCTTTTATCTGTTCTGGAGTTAAGACGACGTCAGAATACTTATTATCTTCAACTAGTTTTAAAGCCCCGTAGCCAGACCAAAACTTAGCACCTGAGTATTTTGTGGATCCCAAAGTTATGGAGTCAGAAATTGAGGTAGAGAATACTACTATCTTATCTTCTCCACGAACAAAATCTCTTCTTTTAGTAAGTTTTAGATAGGAATCATGTAAACGAACGTTTTCCTTAAGTAGTTCTTCAAGCTCCTGTTCAGAAAGCTCGGTTAAATCCTTTTCGCCCTTAAAATTGAAATTGAGTAAGATCATCTTCTTTCTCTTATCCCGCTTATCCTCTGAGAAATTTTCCCAATTGTTTTCGGTCTCTGCTCTATAGCTTTCTAGCTCGTCCCAGAGTTCTGTTTCAGATGCATAGAGATCTTTAACTCTCTGCAATTTAAACTTCATGTTTTTGGGATTAACCTTATTAAAAGCATTGAGTAGACCCTTAAATGTATCGGTATACATATCTATATCTGTTTGAGGGATATTATCCATTTTATTAATGATTGCCTCGTCTGATGAGAAAGTGAACTCAACCCCTGGTTCATAGTGGTCTGTCACCTGATTTAGATAGTCAGAGTAATAAGCAATTGTGAAAAACTCAGCCCAGCCCACCGTAGGGGCTGAAGGAAAACTATGTAATTTATATCCTCCGAATGGGAAAGTGAATTGCAAAGGTTTGTTTGCTGAAACAGCTTCCTTGATCTTTCTCTTTAGATTTTCAAGAGTTGCTTCATCAAGTTTACTTTTTCTATATGAACCTGAAGTTAATCTATCAAGAATGAATAATTCAATGTTTTGTTTTATCTTGCGTTCGTCCTTTGGGGTGAGGCTATAAGTTTTTCTTTTATTTAGTCTGTTTTCTAAGAATTGCTGCGTTGTCATATTTTGGTGATCCCGGCAGCTAGGCTGCGACCTCTCCTATGTTATAGGAGCGCTCTTAACTGAGCTACGGGATCCCATACATAGTACCACAGCGGTTTTATCAAATAAATTATGAAAGATTTAAAGAAACACTGCTCTCACAGGGGGTACGCATGGGGTTGGCTGGCTAAGTGGGACGATTTTAGAACATTTGTGGTTGAAAGTGGGGTAGTTAGCTACAGTATATGTAACAGTTCTTTTAGGGAGTTTACAGAGGTAATTGAATTATGAATCTCATTGTCTTTTTCAGTTGTAAATTTTTTATCTTTTATATTTAGGTGTATCGTCCTGTGCTTTTTATGTATTGCTAAAATATTGCAAATGTCAATATTGTCATCAATTATAATGGCTGCAGGCAGTGATCCGATGTACTCCTGCGATCTTTTGGATTGGGAAATAAATATGAGATTGGTATCTAAAAAGCTACTAATTTGGAGGTTTTTTAGTTTGTTTTCTTGAAAACGGGGTGTTCCTTCCGAAAAAACTCCAATTCTATAACCCTTTTTGTGTAGGGCTCCTAGTATCTTATCAACATCTGGGTATTTAGTGTAAATATCCGAATCATTAAGGTACCTGGATTTTATCTTCTCCCTTGCTTTCACACTTACAGGTAAAGTGCTGACGAATTCAATGAAATCATAGCGTGTAACTTGGGGTAGTTTTGCGACGTACTGTGAGTGGTAGTTTTCAACATCATCCAAGCTAAGGTTTGTCTCCTGCACAACCATATTAATTAGATTTTGTACCATGCTAGTCGTATTTAACAATGTATGGTCTATATCGAATAGAAGAGTTTTCATAACAGGTAAATTATAACAGCTCTAATCTCCGTAACTAGCTTCTTTGGAATTGGCTTTGTTATAGGAAGAAAACGAGGTGGCTGGCCATTAGGTTCCAAGTTCGAACTGAATGTTATGTTAGTTTTAGTCTCCACAAGTTGATTTTATGGTGCCATTGCAACAGTTTGTGTGTTGTCATCTAAAGCTGTCAAAATTTCATTTAATGCAAAATTTGTTGTCCAGTCAGATGGATCTGTTGGGTTTACTTCCAAACCCCTTTCTTGCAACATCACCAGTACTTCAGGCGAAATTGCATTAAGTGCAAAAAAATGAGGTGTATCCCATGCTAAAGGTCTTGTTAGTCCCCATTTCTGAGCTATGGGTATAAGATCTGCAGGAAAAGCTTTCATTGTACTCCAATCCTTGGTTCCATAATCTAAAGAATATAAGTCTACAGCGAAACCGCTCTGATGTTGGCTGTGTCCTGCTTCTGCAGCACCATTTGGATTGTCTTCGTGTAATTTAGCCTGTTCGTCATATGATCTATATCCGTAGGCGACTCCAATTGTATAACCCAGGCTATCAGCCTCATTTATGAAGCCCAATACCGATTCAAGGGCATCTTCCGAAACTTGGACCTCTGCACCTAGCGTAACCACATCGTGCTCAGCCAGATTTACTAGGTTTTCAGGCGCATGATCGCTTTCATAGGACAGGATACCTTCAAAGTTTTCTTGTTCCAGTATATTTTTTACAATTAAATCATTTGGGTTTGTTTGTAGCTCTTCAGTGATTACCTCTGCTGTCTCCGGTTGTTCGGGTTTATCCTGTGGTTCTGCGTGGGCACTCTCCACTTCTGTTGATTCTACTTCCCTGTCAGCTTCAACGATTTCATCTTGTGGTTCCTCCTCAATCTCAGTAGGCGTGTCTTTAAGATGTGGTGCCCCAGCAACAACCTCGGGGATTTCTGATTCTATCTCTAAATACTCATTTTCGATTTCAGGGATAATTACATTAGGAATTTCTTCGACTTGAACTACTTGTGGTTGGTTCAGTGCTTGTAAGACTGCTTCATTTGTAGGTCTACTATTTCTTAAATTAGCAACATATCCTAATGCTATGCCTGCCACTGCCAATGTAGATAATGCCCCAGCTACAATTTTTCTCCTAGTTTTTGGTTCCAAAGCCCTTTTTGAAAAATTGCCTAGTTTTGTCTTGATTTCTTTGAAAATTGATTTCCTTTCAGTTGGAGGTAAGTCTTTGGTGACACTATCTATGTCAACCTCTACAATTGCGTCATTCTCTTGTTGTAACTTCTCATTTGCTAACCTTAACTGTTCATTTATTTCTGTTCTTTCTCTTTCAATATTGGTTGCTTCTTCATACACATCTATCTTCTGATCTGCCTTTAAGACACGCGCATATCTCATTACGTTGGTAGCAGACAAATCCCCCATACCATATGCATCAAAGTTCATTTGTTTTTCTACCCACGTTCTATGTGCGTTGTATACTACTTTCCCTCTAACACTCTGTATGATTTTTACAGCCTCATTATCTCTAGAGTCAGGGTCGTTAATGTCCAGAACCGATTCTGCTTCTCTACACAGTTCAAGTACTTGTTTAAAGTTGCCGTTACTTCGAGATAGAAACTCCTGATAAACATTGTCTGCAATTTCTCTACCTTGTTTGTTAATACGTCCACTTTCCGTCAACACCCCAACTTCTTCAACAGGTAGTCTTGAGTCTATATCCTCAAGTAATAGCGTTGTTTGTGGATTTAAAATTTCTTTCCTAGGTATTGGCATAGTTTCACTCATAATATTTTTTTGAATTCTTTCTTTACTCCGATCAGTACTTTTTTGTCGAAGTCTGGAATTTCGTTTTTTATAAGTGTTTTGGCCTTTTCATAGTCATCTGTACTGATGTGTCTATAAAACTCAATTCTCTTCTCCTTTGTTAGGGATTTTAGAATTACATTAAGAGAGATATTGTCGATCAGTATGTTAACTTGGGAGTCTTCAAAATCGAGTTCTTGTACTAAAAGCTCATGTAGTTTGTTGGAAAGCAATCTTTGGGCAATATTCATTTTCATAATAAGAACATTATATCAGCAATCAATAGTCTGAAGTAGAGATACACAAACTAACTACTTTTCATTGTAACCACGCTGTTTACACGGTATAATGTATGTTAAGATGAGTCAAAAAAGAAGAAATTGGTACTGAAATAGCTCGTCTAGAAAGGGAAAGGGCTGGAGTTAAACATCAATCCAATGATTGGATAAAAAGAGCTGAGAAACGTTTGAATTATGCACTTTACGTCAGAGAAAAACTTGAAGTTGGTGATTTTGCGGAAAAAACAAATGTTCTTGCAGACTTGGGTTCGAACTTTATCTTAAATCACAGAATACTGCATGTTGACTTGGATTCCGTGCTTACAATTTTCAAAAACAATCATGAGATTGTTAATCAGTCCCTACAAGGGTTCGAACTGGATGATAAGTTGTTGTTAGAGGAAAATCAGCCTATTTTAGATTCATGGCTGAGCATGCGGATCTAGAACCCTTTCATTCTCTAGGATGTAAATGAGACAAATGAGACAGTATAAAAGGGTGTTTGAGGCTCTATGATCACGTTCGTGCAGTCTTTGGCTGGCTAGATGGGACGATTTTAGAACTGTTGAGGTTGAAAGTCTTGTGGTTTTAAAGGGGGTTCTTGTATAAAATGGCGCAATTAGGGTGCAAGTCCAATTTGTAGTTATATTCGATCAGTATCCAAATAACTGTACTTCTTTTGCATCAATGGTTGGTTCTAGTGTAGCGTATTCTTCTTGATCAAATATATCCACTTCCCTTATAAGATTACTCATGGAAGCTTTAAGCCATCCGGACTCCCACAGTGAGACATTTTCTCCATTAACTAGTTTGCATATGTTTTCTTTGTTTTCAATTTCGTAGCTCGAGTGTACTAGCGCTCTTTGTAGCCAAATGTCCAACATGCCTGTATTAGGTACCTTAGAAAATTTAACATGAATTTTTTTCGCGACCTCTTTCTTAATTTTTGCAGTAGTAGATTCTAGTAGTTTACTGACAATGGCCATAGATAGGGCATAGGACCTTGGGTTTCTATATGCTATATCTACAACATAACTAATGGTTATCATTACATCGCTTTTTATTTTTTTAGATACAAATAATTCTTTTTGAATTTTACTCAGTTCTGATATGAGTGTTCCCGAATTTGGATATTTCATCGCTAAAGAATGTACAAGTTGAATTCTTTCAGGGATGCTAGTTCCCTTTTTTCCATTTTCTAGCCAGTACCTCTTATCTTCCTTTATAGAGGAAGTTACAATTTGATCTGAAAATACACTTTTATTTGTATTAATTTTCATTCCGAGCTCTATCAATGTTTCAGTTAGATATTTACAGATATCATCTATAAGTTCTGGTCTGTTAGAAAAAATTCTATAGTCATCTCTATACCGTAGAATTCTAAACGCGCTTTTTTTAAGCCCGGCATTTTTAAGTTTTTCAGTTAAAATTTCATCTGCATATCCAAGAACCATTTCGGCTATAAAATCCATTAGAACGCTTCCTTGCGGAATTCCATTTGTTTGTCCGTATGACATGTACGTTAGATGTTTATCGATTATATTTCCGACCAATGCACCGCTTCTATTTTTTTTAGCCCCCGGTTTGGTGTGTAGTGCCCATGGAATTGAATGTGTATATATCGATCCATAGCAATTTGTTATATCGGTGTGAAATGCATAATCAAAATCTAAGCTCGCAATTACAGAATTTTTTTCTATATCTCGCCACCATGCAGATACTTGGGTGGCCACATCGGATTTATTATCCGTAGACACCCGGGGCAAACTTTTACATTCTACATAATTGTTTTTTTCAAATTCAGTAAAACGTCCTACTATTAATTTCCAATTATTTTTACCACAGATTGTATTTACTAAACTTACATATATTGCTGGATGAATAAGCTGTAGAGGGCGCCAGTCATACTTCCCATTTTTATTTCCTAACAATGTGTAGTTCACGCCCTCGAAGTTATAAGGTTTTTTTCTTGAGTTGAAAAAGTCTGATAATTTCTTACCGCTTAGTTTTTTTGACACTTTATTTAAGATAACTGAGAATCTAAAATATGGGGGTAAATCGAAGTATGCATAGCTTTTTTCCTTTAAAAGGAAAGCTTTAGCTTGTTTATTTGTTAGGTCAATTATTTTCATATTAAAACACCCATGCAAAACATAGCATGGGCAGTTACCTGCATTTTAACAGATGTATATTGCCTGTAATGCTATTTCTTAAGAAAGTTTACTATTTCATCGTCAGTCTCGTAACATCTAAATCGCCCACTCAAATACCCTACTCTATATGCTATACCCTCGCTCATTAACCTCCAGTTAGTTTTCTTCAAAGTTGTGTTGATGATTTGTTTAAGCTGTTTTTTACTATCATATTCATCTCTTTTGTTTCTTTCGTCTTGCACAACAAAAGGTACTGCAACGAATCTACCGATTTCTGGTTTTTCAAACTGTAAGTTTGTGTACCCTTCTTTTTCTATAACTTTTTTTAGCAACTTTCTTAATTCCACGACCTTTAACTTTTTTAAACTCATTGCCTTTTGATACGAAGGATCTTTTTTCTTATCCTCACGTTCCTTTATACCTTTCATTAGATGAGTGAAGCTTTCAATCCATTGTACGGCTTTATTTCCTTCTTCTTCTGTAAAACAAAACGCTTTTCTATATTTATCTAGAAGTTTCTTATCTCTTGTTGCCCCTGCTTCACGCTTTTTATCTTCTTTTTTGTGGTCTTTTATATCAATCCTTTTGTATGTACAGCCAGTGCATTTATGTACCCATGTAGTTATATTCTTTTTGGAATCTATATCAATAGAAACATCAATTTCTTCTTTGCATTTTTCGCATAACGTAGGAGCGCACTCAAATATTTGTCCATTGTCGTAGTAACCTTTCCTTTTGCTACATTTTGGGCACTTGTAAAGAAATAATACTTTTAAGTCCTCGTCATCGCTATAGTGCAGTGATTTATCAAAATCATCTAGTAACACATTGCAGTCACCACAATAGTATTCTCCCGGTTTTGTGTTATCCAGCTTATTTTGCTTTTTTCTGTCTTTTTCCATCCATTCGCCCACCCACTTCTGTTTATTTTTGTATCTCTCCGTTTTTATTGAATGGATAACCATATTTATCATACGCAACCAATCATTTTTGCACTTTTCCCTGTATTTTTTGCTTTTACCAGACTCATCCGGCATTTTTGCGTGCAAACTGTGGTAGTAATGAATACAGTCTTCTATGGTTCTAAGATCATGGATATTTGTATAGTACTGCTCTTCTTTTAAATAGTTCAATATATTAATTAGGAATAGTGATTACTACAGTTCCTTTGGAGGTAAATTTTGTTTTAATAATTCCTTTACGGTTGAGTCTTGTGCAAAAGTCATGGTAGATGTGGTCAATGGCAAAGGGATCTTTCTTATAGTTGGTAAGTTTTAACTCTATTGTTGCCAAGTCATTGGAATATTCCCTTTTAAGAATAACTGTTTTCCTACCGTATAGAGTAAAGAATTTTAGTATTTCCTTCTCATACCCTTTAAGTTTAATAGAGGATTGAAGTTTACTTACAATTTTCATAGTAATATAGTTACAATATACTATGAAAATTTACCTCGATATAGACGACACACTTATACACACAGACTTATTTGATATGCGCCCCGCCAAGCATTTGAAAGAGTTTCTTACACATATGCTGAATAATCATGATGTTTATTGGCTAACCACACATTGCGATGGGGATGCAACTGTTCCCGTAGCTTATTTAGGTAAGTTTTTCCCGGAGGATCTGATGGAACTTATTATTAAAATTAAACCCTCAAGCTGGAAAACATTCAAAATAGAAGCAATAAACCTTGAGGACGACTTTCTTTGGTTCGATGACGTATTAATGCAGTATGAGGAAAAGGTTCTAAAGGAGGCTGATAAGCTAGATTCCCATATTAAGGTTGATTTAGACAAAGATCCTGATTTTCTTAGTAAATACCTAAGTACCTAACTTTTCCAGTACTTTCCAAATCTCAACCATCGCAAAGGTATCTAGAGTACAGTACTCGCTTAATCCTTCCAGTACTTTATCTGTATTCCATGTGTTTTCTTTTTCTAATATAGTCTTTGTCCAGAGCCGTCTTGCATGTAATCCGTCTGATACTTCTAGGTCACTGTGAGCTAATTCTGGCACAAGAGCAGGCAGTACATATTTAATGGAGGCACTTCCATAAAACTTTGGGTCTACAAACCACCCCTTTGAAAAAGGCATCTTAAGATCAACCATTCGTTCGTTCATATCGAGCAAAAACTTTTTGTGTTCCGGATACACTTCTGCTAATCTTTCGTTACATTTTTCCTCATAAGTTGAATGCCAAGATAATATTGTTCCATCTTTTCCAATGTCTTTTTTCATCTTTTCAATTAACTCAGGTACTGGATTTGATTTTTTGCCATGTAGATACTCTTCATGTCTTAGCTCTGCCTGAGGAGAATCTAATATGTGTAAAGAATATTGAAATGGGTAATCTTTGTATGGCCTCATCCCATCATACAGGGGTATTACGCTGGATAGTGTTTCATAATCAAAGAAGTACAGTGGGTAGTCAAGGTCACCCATAAAGTCCTTAATTTTTTCCTTATCAATTGTCTGTTTACCAGATTTTGCAGCCATAATTTGATTTAACTGTCTTTGATTTAGTCCTTCCAAGTCTTCTGGGATATCAGTGATGTCTTTTATATCCATGTCTTCCAGGGTCCCAATAAGCTTTGGGTTAAGCCAACAAATGTTATATATGCTGGTTTTTGGTAAATCCTTATTTAGATAGAAAAATACTTGAAGCCAGTACTTTTTCCAGTTAGTACCAGTGATTTCTAGTTTATTTATATGTCTAGGGGAAAAGTCGGGACATTCATCAAGTTCTAACACGTTGAATGCTTCTTTAACTTGGTCCTTTGTTATTTCCTCCAGTGCATTAACTTCTGTGGCAATATTTGTTTCTATGGTTAGTTCCTCTAAATCAATTTCGCCCTCCCGTATATAATCACCGTTTAGATGTATTACGGAACAATTTCTAATTGTTAATCCTGCACCTTCAAGCACTAATTTTTGAAAAGCCAAGTCATAGCCATGTTCTACCTTAGCAGAGCTACTACTTTTAACTTCCACAAGGTCGTAAACGTTGATCTCTTCGCCTTTTACCTTTCTTAGGACATCAAATATACACGTAATGTTATTAGCCTCTAAGCGCCCTTGTAAGATGATTTCTGCACCTGAATCAAGTGCTTCCCGAGTTCTATCTGGCATGGATTTATAGCTTTTTGGACCATTAAAACTTCCCATCTCAAACCCAATTTTTACGGCATCTGGATATAGTTTTTCTACATAAGATTCAAAGAGATTACCCGCGTCAAATATATCTTGAGTTGCTTCACTGGTTGGAGGTAGCTTCTTTTTATCAAATACACGAAGCCAAAGGTATGCAGGGTGCTGTAGAAAGAAAATGTAGTTTGATTTTGATAGGATCACAGTTCTTTATTTGAGTAAGCAATCAAATCGGATAAATTATTTATAAAGCTCGCTTTAAGGGGCTTACCTATGAATGAATTGTCAAAAAACTTGAACATTCCTCTATGCTGTGGGTTGTTAATTTCATCGTAAAAATTGACGGTTGCAAAGCAAACTATAGGCATTTTTGTCACGTTGTAACTTATATTGTATTTATCTTTTATTTCATTATCTGTTGTGGCAATTTCCAACAATAATTTCCATTTGTATGTTTGCCCAGCGCGTTCCCTCAACGATGTTTTAAGAGAAATAATTATAATTTTTTTTATTGATGCGTCCTCATTTTTTGTATAGATGATGATGTCCATATCCGGCTTTTGTGTTTCTCCGTCCACGTTTATAGTTACCATGTTTTCAAACATTTTGTTCCTTCCGTTATCCGATATAAAAATATCTTCTCTAACGAGATTTTTTTGTTTTGCTTGTAAGAACAGATATACTAGTAGGTTGGAAAAAGCAGCCCCCGCTACAGATTTTCTTGTTTGAGGAATGTCTTTAATTTCCCCGTTCTCTTTTCTCTTTACTAACAATTTTTCAACATCTTCGCGTGAATTTGTTAAAATTTCGTACATATAGTTGAATGTTTCTTTCAGACCCTTTTCATCAATATAACTATGCGTCCTCTTTAGAATAGGTTTCATATAGTACTTATCTTTAATTGTATTTATCTTTTTAAGTTCGTCTTTTGTCATCTCATTTTATAGTAATTTTAATACGCTGGATCGGGCCTTGCCTAGATTATACAGCTCTATCGTCTCAATTATTCTTTTTGCTGTTGCTTGTACGGCGGGAACAGCAACTGAATTACCAAATTGTTTGTATGCCTGTGTGTTTGAAACTGGTATTTCAAAGGTTTCGGGAAATCCTTGCAGTCTCGCGCACTCCCTTGGAGTTAATCTTCTTGGATTTTTATTTTTTTGTTGAATGAGAACTTCGGAGCCATCTTTATAGTATCTTGCACTAATAGTTCGCGTATGTTCATCGACTTTTGGATCTACCAAGCCAAACCCAAACCCATTTCCCTTAGCGGCGCTTTTTCTTTTATGCTCCTGCAGGTAGTCCCAAAGTTTATCAGATAATGTATATTTTTCCTCCACACTAGATTCTAGTATTTCGGAGAGCTCATATATTCTTTTACTTGGCGATTCCGGGAATACAAAATCGATGTCTGGGAAAGTTTCATTATCAAAACATATAATAAACATTCTCTCTCTATGTTGAGGTACGTAGTTTTTCGCGTCCACAACTTTTAAGAAAACGGTGTAATTTTGCGCTTCAAGTTCACTCTTGATAACTTTCCAAGTATTTCCCTTATCATGACTCTTAAGATTTTTTACGTTTTCTAGAAACATAACTTTTGGTCTGTGATATTTTGCTATTCTTATGATTTCAAAAAAGAGATTCCCTTGTTTTTCATCCTCAAACCCATGTTTTCTCCCTAGAGAATTTTTTTTACTTACGCCTGCAATGGAAAATGGTTGGCAGGGAAACCCAGCACATAGAATATCAAAATTGGGGATAGTTTTTTCATCAACTTCGTGAATATCAGTGTTATCGATTTCTCCCCAATTGTGTGCATAGGTTTGACACGCGTACTTATCGTAGTCGTTGGAGTATTTACATTCCAGACCTAGCGAATCAAACGATGATCTAAATCCGCCAATACCCGCAAATAGATCAATGAACTTAAGTTTTGAGTCAATTTTTTTTACCATAAGTGTTTCTACTACTTGATTATAGTATAGGGAGGAAAGAACATACAGTAACCCGTAATCCAATGCTAGAATATTACTATGAGTAAAGTAAATGATGTAGGTCGACCTACAAAAATGACAACTATTACACTCGGGAAATTACGGGAAGCTTTTCTATGGGGCTGTACCGATAAGGAAGCCTGTCTCTATGCAGATATTCACCCAGACACCTTATATGATTATCAGGTAAAGAACCCCAAATATTCCGAGGAAAAAAAGCTTTTTAAAGATAACCCTGTGCTGGTTGCAAGAAGGGCTGTGGTTAATGCCTTAGAAAGTGATCCAAAACTAGCTTTAAGGTATCTGGAAAGAAAAAGAAGTTCTGAGTTCTCTTTACGACAAACGGTAGATCAGAATATAAATACCGAGAGAATAACGGGAATTACCTATGTTGTGCCCGATAAGGCTAAGTTTTCCAAGGAAAATTTACGTGAAAACGATAAAATAATTCTTAAAAGCGATGTAAAGAAGTAGTCTAACTGGTTTCACTGCCCGCTTAATATGAATATTACTATTGAAGATAAGATAAATATTGAAGATATAGATGACAACAGACGATATGGTGTTTTATCTATGTTAGTAGATCAAGAAGACTATATTAAAGAGATAAAAAGCATAAGACAATCTCTAAATTTACCTTTGCCCATTAATTACCCTGAGGTTAGGAGTTTTTTTAATAAACAAACTGAAAAATGGAGAATGTCTTTCAATCTCAGAATAAGTTTACTTCATGAACAGTTCGGTAGAGGTGATAACTATAGAAAAGTGTTCAAGTACTCTGTTTTAGCTGGTGAAGTAAGAACGAGAGATTTTAAAAACTCTGCTTTCTGTGCGATATACCCCTTTGAGGATATTTACGGACTTCCAGAAGAAGAAGTGGTTGATTACCCTACCGTAGCAGTATTCATTCACCCCGAAACATCAATGGAGGAGGTTAAAAGATTGCTAGAAGAGGATGCAAAAAAATTGTTCTTAGAAATCGACAAAAGGCATGTACCAGATAAGGCGAGTCATACTGTAAAGGAAATGCGAGAACTCTATTGGTTAAAAAAGACCGGAAATAAGACCTATATGGCTTTGGCTGATAAATTAGGTAAGGGCTACACCCCAGAGAATATTAAAAAATCAATTAAAAGATATGAAAATAAATATCTAGTGGGACACTAACAAACTTGATTTTGGGACTGCCAAATAGCCTAATTATTCGATAAATTAGGTAAATGAATGAAGATAAAAATTTATATTACTGCACAGACTTATCCCTTGCTAGCGCTTTGGTACTTAAATTCCCAATAGATAAAATAGACAGCGCAAATACAAAAAAGGTTGTATTTATCTTTATAGATTCTACTCAGCTTCAAAACAACATAGAGAACTTCTGGAATAACTCAATGAGAGTTTCCCCCTTGGAATATTTTAATAGTATTAGAAACTTAAAGACTAGGATCTACTCAAATGGCTAAACCATTAACCAGAGAGCTAGTAATAGAACTTAGATCTCTTATTGCCACTAAATTAAATTTGGAGTTAAACGAACGGGAATCTCGAGAGCTTGGTGAATTTCTAGTTTCTTATTTTTCAACATTGATGAAGGCTTCAAGTGAGTAAAGCTATTGAGTATCTTAAGTCTCATGGACTAACCGAATCTTTTGCGAGATCTCAAGGGTTAACGTGGAATGATAATAACTTACATATACCTGTTAAGGATGAAAACGGGAATGATTCATTTATAAAATCCCGTAATTTAAACTACAAAGAGGGATCAAATGACCCTAAGTATAGAAATTCCTCCGGTTCACACGCCACCCTATTTAATTTCCACGCAGTCAAAAATACGCCTAATATCGTTCTCTGCGAGGGAGAGGTTGATTGTTTGAAATTAACTCAGGAGGGCATCCCCGCAGTGTCCTCTTCTGGTGGTGCCGGGACGTTTAAAAAGCAATGGGCGGAGTATTTTAATGAAACTGATGTACTGATATGTTACGACAACGATGCTTCAGGAAAATCAGGCTCTAAAAAAGTCTTGGAATTACTGCCACATGCAAGAGAAATTAATCTTCCCGAGGGAATAAAAGATATATGTGACTATTTTGTTGCTGGAAACTCGAAAGAAGACTTTCTAGGGTTAATGGGGTCGGCAGAGTCGCCAGAAGAAGCAGATCCGGATGAAATTTACCGAAAGATGTTAACAATTAACCTGAAGGATCTTTACTCTATTAAGTACGACCCCGAAGATTTTATTATCGATAAGTTTCTTCCCGTGTCTGGGATGACTATGATATCTGGAGATTCAGGTGTGGGAAAATCTTGGCTTGCCCTTGAGGTAATAAAAGCAATTACTAAAAATGAGCCTTTTCTAGAACAATTCGAAGTAAAGTATCCTTATGTTCCTATACTACTAATAGATAAAGAAAATGGGCTTAGAAGGATACAACTTCGGTCTAAAGGTATGGGTATACCAAATTCTGAAGATATACATGTAATTAAAACCCCGCATCAGTTTGTTCTTACCGACGAAGAACTGCTTGAAGATATCTCTAGGCTAATAATAGAAAAAGACATTAAAGTCATTGTTATCGACTCATTCATTGATATTTTAGTAGGAAGTGAAAATGATTCTTCCGAAACTTCCCTAGTATTTAACGCATTACGGTCTATATCAACAGAAGTTTGTTGGTTGCTTCTACACCACGAGTCAAAGCCAGTTCCAGGTTTCCATAGATCTACAGGAAATCGTGCAAGAGGATCCAGCAATATAAAGGCACAGGTAGATTATTTGTTTAGTGCCCAGAGAACTAAGGAATTAAAGGTTATAAACATTGAACAAGGAAAAGCTCGCGATTACGAGGCAATTAACAAGTTTGCAGTAGAGTTTGTTGGGGATGATTTAGGAACAATGACTGGGTTTAGATACATAGGTGAGGTTCAAGACGAAATAACAAAGGTTGAGGAGGCAGGAGATTTTCTTCTCGAATTTCTAGAGGATAACCCGAAATCACTAATAAAAAGCATAAATAAGGAGGGGGCCCCTCGAGGTATTACTAAAGCGTCCTTAAAAAGAGCTAGAGATATGTTGCTAGAAAAGCAACTTATTGAATCTATCCCAGACCCCACTAACAGAAGAAGAAAATTATTTAGCAAGTTGGAAGTATCGGAGGAATGAGTTCAAGATACAGTTCATTATATGAATGAACTAATGAACTGTATCTTTTGTTAACTGGAAAAAGATGAACTACAAAACCCCCGCTCCATTAGATATCGCCTTAATAACACCGGGTAATGTAATCAGCTCAAAAGCGGAGCAAATATTTGGTTTGAACTACTTAGTTGAATCTGAAAGGGGGTGAATATATAATTTAACGGCAACCAGAATTATCGTTAGATTTTTTAATGCCCTCATGGGACAGAATCTAACGGTTCTGGTTGCACCCGTGGGGGCTTTAATTATGAAAAAAACATTAATATTTTGCAGAGTAAGCTCAAGAGAACAAGAAGAATCTGGTTATTCCTTACCGGCACAAAGAAAATTGCTTGAGAGTTACTCAAATAAATTAGAACTAAAAGTTATCAAAGTATTCTCTATTTCAGAGTCGGCAGGAGGAAATAAACAGAGAAAAGTTTTTAACGAAATGCTTTCGTACTTGGATAAGAATAAAATAGAGGTATTAGTAGTAGAAAAGACTGATAGGCTCAGCAGGAATTTGAAAGATGCGGTAGCTGTTAACGAGTGGGTAGCTAAAAGCTCAAATAACCAAGTTCATTTTGTTAAAGAAAATTTCGTTTTATCTAGAGACTCCAAATCAAACGAGAAGTTTATTTGGAATATAAAAGTCACCGTAGCACAGCTTTATATTGATAATCTTAGCGAAGAAGTAAAGAAAGGCCAAAAGGAAAAGTTAGCTCAGGGTTGGTTACCTACTAAACCTCCGCTTGGATACAAATCAACTGGTGAGGAAGGTCGTAGAAGACATACCCCCGATGAAATCACTAAACCCATTATTATGGAGATGTTTAACACTTACGCTACTGGATGTTGTTCCCTTTTAACATTAACAGATACCATAAACAGCAAATTAGAGCCTCTAATAGGCAAAAAACTGTCACGGAGTATGGTTCACAGATACCTTACCAACCCTTTTTATATAGGCAAAAATAGATGGAACGGCAATGTTACACAAGGAAGCCAAGAAACTTACATTGATAAAGCTGTTTTTGACAAAGTTCAAGAGATTCTTACTGGAAGGCATGCTCCAAAACAGCAAAAACATAATTTCACTTTTAGAAAACTGATTAGATGTGGCGAGTGCGGAGGCACAATTACTTGGGAAAAGAAAAAGGGAAGAAATTACGGGCATTGCAGTCACTATAGAAACTGTAAGCAAAAAGGAACAGTAAAAGACTACGAACTTGAAGAAAAACTAATACCAGCCTTTAAAGCGCTTAAGATAGATGATCAAGATTTACTTAGTTGGGTACGAAAAGCTCTTAAAGAAACGCATAAAACTGAAGTTGCTGATTATTCTAAGGTTCTAGACACTCTCAATAAACGAGAGATAAAAGTAAAGAAGAGGCTAAGCGGTTTATATACTGATAAATTGGATGGTGTAATTACTGAGAACTTCTACAATGAGAAAAACGATGAGTTCCAAAAGGAACGAACGCTAATTGCTACTAGACGTGCAGAACTCAACATAAAAGATAAGGGTTTCTATGAAAACGCTGTGGCGATGTATGACGTAGCCCAGAAAGCAGATAAGGCTTATGCATCCCTCAGTCCTGATAAGAAAAGGGGCCTTCTAGGGGTAGTTTTCAAAAATATGAGACTAACCGACGGTGAACTCACATTTGAATACAATAAAAACTACAAACTACTGCATGAAGCAGTAAAGGTTACAAATAGTTCTAAAGTATCTAGAAACAACAAATTAAAAGAGAAAATTTTAGAACAGGATGATTTTGCTGGAGTGAAGGCAAATATTAAGGGTTTTGCGGATACTCGTACCTCTTGGCTGGGGGACAGGGATTCGAACCCCAATTTCCAGGATCAAAACCTGGCGTGCTACCCTTACACCATCCCCCATTGGCTGGCAGCTCAAATTATATCAAACTTATTTGATTTTTAAGTTATTAAG